>Ga0182226_1000014_pt1 | contig 36518 bp, 33 predicted proteins | sample G6R1MG_27_FD_129658 | JGI IMG/M metagenome (GOLD analysis project Ga0182226, IMG submission 129658) | Miscanthus phyllosphere microbial communities from Michigan, USA - G6R1_MAIN_07NOV2016_LD1 MG | ecosystem: Host-associated > Plants > Phyllosphere > Phylloplane/Leaf | place: USA: Michigan...
CGCGGATGCGCGGCCTCGTGGACGCCTACGACCTGCGCCGCGTCCTCGGCCTCCTCGAAGACCTGCACGAATCCCGCGCGCCGGAGCCCGCCGGCGATGCGTGAGCCCCAGCGCGACATCGTCCTCGTGGTCGACGATTCCCCCGACACCCTGAGCTTCCTCACCGAGGCCATCGAGCGCTCGGGCGCGACGGTGCTCGTGGCCGTGGCCGGGGACCTCGCCCTGGCGCTCGTCGACGAGATCACCCCCGACATCATCCTGTTGGACGCGGTGATGCCCGGCATGGACGGGTTCGAGACCTGCCGGCGCCTCAAGGCGAAGGGGCCCCTCGCGCACGTGCCGGTCATTTTCATGACCGGCCTGTCGGAGACCGAGCACATCGTGAAGGGGCTCGAGGCGGGCGGCGTCGACTACGTGACGAAGCCCATCGCGCCCGACGAGATCCTGGCGCGCATCCGGGTCCACCTCGCGGGCGCCCGGGCGGCGCAGAGCGCGCGGGCCGCCCTCGACACCACCGGCCGCACCCTGTTCGCCGTGGACGGCCAGGGGACCGTCCTGTGGTCCACGCCCCAGGCGGCCCGGCTGCTCGCGACCCTCACGTCGCCGGAGGCGGGCGGCCTGCCGCCACAAGCGCGGGCCTGGCTTCTCGCCTGCCGTGCCGGCTCGGCCTCACCCCTGACCCTGACGGATGGGGCCGGGATCGCCCATACCTTGAGTCTCATCGGCGGCACCGGCGACGAGATCCTCTTGCGTCTCGCCCGCGAGTCCGGCGAGGCCGGGATCGAGCGCCTGCGGGCGCGCCTGCCCATCACCGGGCGCGAGGCCGAGGTGCTGCTGTGGCTGTCGCGCGGCAAGGCCAGCCGCGATATCGGCGAGATCCTGGGCTTGAGCCCCCGCACGGTGACGAAGCACCTGGAAGGCATCTACGCCAAGCTCGGCGTCGAGAACCGCACGGCGGCCTCCCTCATCGCGGCGCGCCATCTCCAGGACCTGGAGTAGCGTACCCGCGAGACTTCGGCGGCGGTTCCGACCGATGCCGTCAGCCGAGGGCGCGGGCCGCGTCGTTGACGGCCCGGACCGATTTGTCGACGTCCTGGGCCGCCTGGACGATGCCGTCCATGGTCTGCCGGATGTGTTCGACGCTCTGGGCCGCGTGCTGCATGTTCACCGACATGTCGCGGGTCACGGCCGCCTGCTCGTTCACCGCCGAGGCGACGCTGAGGGAGATCTCGCTGAGGTGGCGGATGCTCCGGCCGATGGCCTCGATGGCGTACACGGCCTGATTGGTCGAGGCCTGGACGGCGGCGATCTGGGTGCCGATCTCCTCCGTGGCCCGCGACGACTGGTTGGCGAGCGCCTTCACCTCGGCCGCCACCACGGCGAAGCCCCGGCCCGCCTCGCCGGCCCGGGCCGCCTCGATGGTGGCGTTGAGGGCCAGCAGGTTGGTCTGGTCGGCGATGGAGCGGATCACCCCGATGACCTCGCCGATCTTGTCGGCCGAAGCCGTGAGCCCCGACACGATGGCCCCGGCTTCGCCCGACCGGGCCACGGCCTCGTCGGCGGCGCCCTGGGCCTCGACGGCGTGGCGGCTCAATTCCTCGATGGACGACGAGAATTCCTCGGCCCCCGCCGCGACGGCCTGGACGTTGCCGGAAGTCCGGGCGGTCGACTCGGCGATGGTGCGCACCTGGCGGCTCACATCCGAGATGGATTCGGTGATGTGCCCGAGGTCCCGCTCGATCAGGCGCTGGCCGTCCTGCCGCCGGTGCCGGTGATTGACCGAAGCGGTGATGTCGCTGGCGAACTTCACCACCGCGTAGGGCTTGCCGTCCGGCCCCAGGATCGGGTTGTAGCCGCCGTAGATCCAGACCTCGCGCCCGTCCTTGGCCGCGCGCCGGAACTCGCCCTCATGGGACTGGCCGTCGGCGAGGCTGCGCCACAACGCGGCATAGGCCGGGCTGCCCCGCTCCTCGGGAAAGACGAACAGGCCGTGATGCTGGCCCTTGATCTCGTCGAGGCGGTAGCCGAAGGCGTCGAGGAACAGCGCGTTGGCATCGGTGACGAGGCCGTCGGGGGTGAAGTGGACGACGGCCTGGGTCCGGTTGATCGCCGCGATCTGTCCCTCGTAGGCGATGTTGCGCAGCTTCTGCGCCGTGATGTCGGTGGCGAGCTTGATCACCCGCACGACCTTGCCGCCCCGGTTCAGCACCGGGTTGTAGGAGGCCTGGATCCAGATCTCGCGACCGCTCTTGGTGGTGCGCTTGAACTCCCGCGCCTGGAACTGGCCGGCCCGCAGGGCGGACCAGAACGCCACATAGGCTTGATCCTCCCGCTCCCGAGGCGTGACGAAGAGGCTGTGATGCCGGCCCCGGATCTCCGCGAGGGGATATTCCATGAGGTCGAGGAACAGCTGGTTCGCCGCGAGCACCGTTCCATCCGGGTTGAACTCGATGCGTGCCTGCGACCGATCGATGGCCTCGAGCGTCGCACGGTTCCCGATCTCCAGCATCACGACACGTCCCCTCGGCCACGGACCAACCCGAAGCACCCCGTGACGTTTAGAGGGAAGGCATTAACGGCGCGTTGTTTTTCGAATATTCGTCAGACAAAAGCGACGCAACAGTCATTCAAACCATGTCGGCCGATCACAAATTCGTTCATTGACGCGGATCTCGAACGCAGAACCACCCCAAATACACAAACAATATCTTCGCATTCGCCTCCCGGCGATGAAGTAAGCCCGCACCCGCCGCCAGATCCGCCCCATACAACCAGAGACATCAATGGCGCGAACTCATTGCCTTGCCGGCGTGCAATGCTTCCGCGTATTTGAGCCGATATTTGCCCTGGCATTCCAGGGCCTGGGATAAATTGGCGTCGCTGCCTGCTCAAAATCCCATCACGGCGTCGCGGATGAAAAATACTTCCCCTGCGTGCGCGGGCGGGGTGCGCGTTCGCCGCACCTCCGAGGCGCCGCATCCGCGAAAACCGATGAAGCCCGGATGGGATTCCGTGCGTTGTCCCCCCGTACGACGCCCGTCCCTGCGCGCATCCCGACATCCCTGCCGCCGCCCGCGTACACCCTGCGGAGTTGCGGCGTTCGGGTGTCGCGCGCGCCACCACCTCCCATGAGACCGCGATGCCCCTGACCCAGTCCACCCTGTTCCCGAAGACCCTCCATGCCCGCACGACGCGTTCGCCGACGGCCCTCGCGGCCGTTCTCGTCGCCGCAACCATGCTGGGCGGCGAGCCGGCCCTCGCGCAGGCGGATTCCGCTACCGCGAGCCCCCTCACCAAGGTCGCGAGCTTCGAGCATCAGGTCACGGGCGTCACCGTCTCGAAGGACGGGCGGATCTTCGTGAACTTCCCGCGCTGGACCGAGGACACCGAGGTATCGGTGGCCGAGGTGAAGGACGGCAAGATCGTGCCGTTTCCCGACGCGGCGTGGAATGCCTGGCGCAACGCGAAGAAGGACGAGGTCTCGGCCGGAGATCACTGGGTCTGCGTGCAGAGCGTGGTGGCGAGCCCCGACGGCAACGTCTGGGTGCTCGATCCCGCCGCCCCCGCCATGGGTGCCCTGGTGCCGGGCGGGCCGAAGCTCGTTGAGATCGACCTGAAGACCAATCGCCCGGCCCGCACCATCGCGTTCGACGAGACGGTGGCGCCGCAGGGCTCCTATCTCAACGACGTCCGCTTTTCGCCAGACGGCAAGACCGCCTATCTCACGGATTCCGGCGCCAGCGGCGCCCTCGTGGTGGTGGACCTCGACAGCGGCAAGGCCCGCCGCGTCCTCGACGGCGATCCCTCGACGCAGCCCGATAAGGCCGTGACCGTGACCTACGACGGCAAGCCGCTTCGCCGGCCCGACGGACGCGGCGTCGAGTTCGCCGCCGACGGCATCGCCCTCTCGCCCGACGGCAAGACGCTCTACTGGCAGGCGATCAAGGGCAAGACCCTCTACAGCCTGCCGACGGAGGCGCTGGCCGGCGGCTTCACCCAGGCCCTGATGCCGACGGCCATCGCCGACAAGAGCCTCGCCGGGCGGATCGAGACCGTGGGCGAGAACGGCCCCGCGGACGGCCTCATCATCTCCCGCCACGACGGGCGGATGTACATCACCTCCCCCCAGGACGATTCCATCAAGGTCCGCGACCTCTCGGCCAAGGGCGCCGCGACCGCGACCGTCATCAAGGATGCGCGCCTGCGCTGGCCCGACACCTTCGGCGAGGGCCCGGACGGGACGCTCTACGTCACCACGTCGCGCATTCAGGATTCGGCCTTCTACAAGCCCGATGCCCCGGCGGCCCTGTCGACGGACCTCTGGAGCTTCAAGCCGGCCGCGTCGAACGCCGCGAAGGCCCACTGACTCCCATCCCGGTGGTCGGCCAGAGCCGGCCGCCGCCCCGACCACGAGGGCCGACAGCCGTGAACCGACGCACCTTCCTGCGCCAGAGCGCCCTCGGCCTCGTCGCCCTGACGACGGCCCGCACGGCGCAGGCCGCGCCGATCCTGCGGTTCGACGACCCGGAGTTCCACGCCGTGGTCGATCCGGCGGCGCGCGTCACCACCCTGTACGACGGCGGGCGCTGGTGCGAGGGGCCGTGCTACGCGCCTCGCCTCGGCGGCCTCGTGTTCAGCGACGTGCGGGCCAACCGCATGATGCTCATCGGCGGCGACGGCACGGTCCGCCCCTTCCGCGACCCGTCCGACAATGCCAACGGCAACACCCTCGACGGGCAAGGCCGCCTCGTCACCTGCGAGCACCGGGGCCGGCGGGTGGTGCGGGCGGAGGCCGACGGGACCCTCACCGTCCTGGCCGACCGTTACGAGGGCAAGCCCCTGAACTCGCCCAACGACACGGCCCTGGCCCCCGACGGGGCGATCTGGTTCACCGATCCGATCTTCGGCATCTCCATGCCAGAGGAGGGGATCGTGCGGACGCCCGAACAGGCGGCGCGGCGGGTCTACCGCATCGATCCGGACGGGACGCTCACCGGCATGAGCGACGCCCTCGACCAACCCAACGGCCTCGCCTTCAGCCCGGACGGGCGCCTGCTCTACGTCAGCGACACCGGCGGTTCCCTCAACCCGGAGGGGGCGCGGTCGGTCAGCGTCTTTCCCGTCGAGAAGGGGCGCAGCCTCGGCGCCCCGCGTCCCTTCGCGACGGTGGAGACGGGGGTGCCGGACGGGCTTGCCGTCGATGCCGAGGGGCGCGTCTACGCCGCCTGCGGCGATGGCGTGCGGGTGTTTCGCCCCGATGGCCGGCTCCTCGGGCGGATCGCAACGGCGCAGGAGGCCGCCAACGTCACCTTCGGCGGCCCCGATGGACGCCGCCTGTTCATCGCCTCCGGCCCCGCTCTCATGGCCATCGACCTCAAGGTCCGTGGTTCCGGCCGCGCCTGATCCCCTCGAACACCGGACCTCAGCATGCCCCTCGCACGCCGCGACCTCCTCGCCGCCGGTCTCGCCGGCGCCGCAACCCTGTCGGCCGCAAGCCCGGGGGCGGCAGCACCGGACGCAAGTCCGGGCGTGACCACGGACCGGACGCCCGGCGGCCTCGAACTCGCCTTCACCGCCGACGCGCCCTCGACGCCCACGGGCCTCGCCATCGCGCGGGGTGGCCGGGCGTTCATCATGATGCCGCGCTTCGACGCCAAGGTGCCCTACACCCTCGGCGAGGTGCTGCCCGGCGGCGCGGTCAAACCCTATCCCGACCTCGAGACCAACCAGCCCGATCCGGCCCAGGCGCAGAACCGGTTCTTTCACGTGCCCAACGGCGTGTTCGACCGGGACGACACCCTCTGGCTCCTCGATGCCGGCCTGCCCGACGGTTCCGGCCCGCCGGTGAAGGGCGGCGCCAAGCTCGTGCAGATGGACATCGCGCAGAACCGGATTCTCCGGATGGTGCCGCTGGAATCCGGAATCGTGCCGACCTCGTCCCTGAACGACCTGCGCGTGGACATCCGCGACGGATACGCCCGCGCCTACATCACCGATCAGGGTCAGGACGGGGAGGGGGCGATCCTCGCCGTCGATCTCGCCACGGGACGAGTGGCGCGGCGCCTCCACGGCCACGCCAGCACCAAGTCGCAGAAGGGCTTGCTGAAATTCGTCGAGGGCCGGGCCGTGGTCCAGCGCAAGGGCGACGCCCCGCCCCGCCCGGTCCAGGGCGGCGCCAACGGCATCGCCCTCAGCCCCGACGGGCGGCGCCTCTACTACGCGCCCCTCATCGGCCGCCACCTCTACGCCGTCGACACGGGCGCGCTCCTCGATCCGCAGGCCACCGATGCGGCGGTGGCGGCCGGCGTCACCGATCTCGGCGAGAAGGGCATGACCGGCGGCCTCACCACGGATTCGAAGGACCGGGTCTACCTCGCCCTGCAGGAATTCAACGCAGTGGGCCGGCGCAACCCCGACGGCAGCGTCGAGATCCTCGCCTCCGACCCGCGCCTGATCTGGGCCGACACGTTCTGGATCACCCCCGACCGCTGGCTTCACATCTCGTCGGCCCAGGTGAACCGCCGACCTGAATACAACAACGGCGAGGACCGGCAGCAACCGCCCTACGCGATTCTGAAGATGCGGATCGATGCCGATCCGGTTTTATAGGAGGCGAGTGCGCCTCCAGACCTTAAAATAACACATCACAATTTTAAGCTTTTCCGGAGATGACGGAAGGGTCACGAGCCTTCCGGACGTTCTTCATGCCGCAACGTAGAGCATCCATCGACGCCATTCGCGGATTCTGCCTCGTCAACATCTTCGTCAACCACATCGAGAACGGCTTCGTGACGTCGCTGTCCCCATCGCGTCTGGGTCTGTCGGACAGCGCCGATCTCTTCGTCCTGCTCAGCGGAATCTCCACCGCCCTCGCCATGCACCGGGTTCCGCCCCGCTCGTTCCGGAGTCTCGTCGGCGCACTCTGGCGGCGGGCCGCGCGTCTCTATGCCTTCAACGTCGTGGTCATCCTGGGAACTGTCGGCCTGCTCGCCATCATCCTCGCCCTGCGCGGGGTCGAGGGGGTGCATGCGGCGCAGACGGCGCTCCTGCGCGACCACGGCGCCCTGCACCTCCTCTGGCATGCCCTGACCCTCGGCCAGACGGTCGGCTATTCCAACGTCCTTCGGCTCTACATCGCCCTGATGCTGCTCGCGCCGGCGCTGCTGCACCTGGCGCGGCTGCGCCCGTGGGCTCCGTTGCCCCCGGTGATCCTTCTCTGGCTCCTGGCCGGACATTTCGGATGGGTGCTCCCCAACAGCCTGTCGGGCGAGCCGTTCCGTCTCACCATTCTGCCCTGGACCCTGATCTTCACCATCGGGATCGTCGTCGGGCAGGGCCTGAACCGCGGCGTCGCCCTGCCGCGCAGCGGCCTCCTCGCGGCCCTTGCCGTTGCTTACCTTGTCGCCTGCCTGATGCCATCGGTGTGGGAAGTCCACGTCTGGCCCATGGTGAGCGATTGGATCACGACGGGGAACGACGCATTCTGGCTGGGGGCCAGCAAGACCTACCAATCCCCCCTTCGCCTCCTGCACGTCCTCGCCCTGGCTTACCTCGCGATGACGTTGCCCGACGCTCCGGTGATCCGGCTGCTCCACACGGTCCGGCATGACAGCATCGTCGTGCGGATCGGGCGTCGGTCCTTGCCGGTCTTCGTCGTCGGTGCCATCGCGGTCGTGGGCGTCAGCGAGGGCCTCGACCTCGTTGCCACAACGTTCCCGGGGGCTTGGCTGCCGCTGCTGATCCTCGAAGTCGCTGCCATCGGATCGTATGTCGCCGTGGCGCTGACGCTCGACCGCCGCGCCTTGGCCGGACACCGACGGTCCGTCCGACCTTCGAGCCCTGACCCGACCCGCACGGCGCCGCCGCCTGAAGCGGGGAGCGCTTGGCAGGCGACGGCGGAATTGCCCCCTTTCTCCCCGGCTCATTGAGAGACGCCGGGCATCCGATGCGGTCCTTGGCCCGACCCTGCTCCTCCCGGAGCCGGGGGATGTCGGGAAGACGAGACGAAGCGCCTCCGGCGGGGTGGGTCAGATCGTGACCATGCCGCCGGTGACGGCGATCATCGCACCGCTCATGTAGCTGCCGCCATCGGAGGCCAGGAGCACGTAGGCGGGGGCGAGTTCGGCGGGTTGGCCGGGGCGGCCCATCGGCGTCTGCGAGCCGAAGGTCTCGACCTGCTCGGTGTACATCGTGGAGGGGATCAGCGGCGTCCAGATCGGCCCCGGCAGCACCGCGTTGGCGCGGATGCCGCGCTTGCCCAGGATGCGCGCGAGGTTCGCCGTCATGTTGGTGATGGCCGCTTTCGTCGACGAATAGGCGAGCTGCTGCTCCACGGGCGTCTTGGCGTTTACCGAGGCGGTGTTGATGATGGACGCGCCGGCCTTCAGGTGCGGCGAGGCGGCCTTCAGGATGTAGAACATCGCGTGGACGTTGACGGCGTAGTGCCGGTCCCAATCGGCGATCTCGATGTCCTCTAGGCTGTCGGCGAGCTTCTGAAACGCCGCGTTGTTCACCACGATGTCGAGCCGGCCGAGTTCCGAGACGGTCTTGTCCACGAGGCTCGCGCAGTGGCGATGGTCGGCGACGTCGCCCGGCAGCAGCACGACGCGGCGCCCGGCCTTCTCCACCCAGGCGGCGGTATCCTTCGCGTCGTCGTGCTCGTCGAGGTAGCTCAGTGCGATGTCGGCGCCCTCGCGGGCATACGCGATGGCCACCGCCCGGCCGATGCCGCTGTCGCCCCCGGTGATGAGCGCGACCTTACCGGCGAGCTTGCCGGAGCCTTCGTAGGTCTCCTCGCCGTGATCCGCCTTTGGGTTCATGTCGCGGGACGCACCTGGATAGGGGATCGGCGGCTGCGGAAAGGGGGGCTTGGGGTAATCGACCATGGGGCGTTCCACATCGGAGGGGCGGCCTCCCGGAGGGAAGCCTTCTCCGGGACAAGCCTCCGGGCTCGGGCCGGTTCGGCGGACGGAAGGTCACACCGCCCGCGCTGGCTCACTCGCTCCAGCGCAGGGCCGCCGCCGCCGCCAGGGTGCCGACCACGCCCGCGATGAGGCTGAGGGCACCGAGAATCGCCAGCGGCGTCGTGAACGGCACGGTGCCGCCCGAGGCCGCCTCGCTCGCCGAGACGCCGAAGATCAGGGTCGGGATCATCAGCGGCAGCACCAGGACGGCGAGGATGAGGCCGCCGCGCCGGATCGAGGCGGTCAGCGCCGAGCCGACGGCGCCGATGAAGGTGAGCGCCGGGGTGCCGACGAGCAGGGTGAGGCTGGTGCCCGCCATGGCGGTCCCGTCGAGGGCCACGAGCAGGCCGAACAGGGGCGCGGCGAGCGCGAGGGGCAGGCCGGTGGTGAGCCAATGGGCCAGAACCTTGGCCAGCACCACGAGTTCGAGGGGCACCGGCGCTCCGGTCATGAGGTCGAGGGACCCGTCCTCCTCATCGGCCTGGAACAGCCGGTCGAGGCCGATGAGGGTGGCGAGCACGGCCGCCAGCCACAGGATCGCCGGGCCGATCCGCGACAGCAGGTTGAGGTCCGGCCCGAGGGCGAACGGCACCACGGCGACGATCATGAGGAAGAACACGAGGGACAGGGCCCCCGAGCCGCCGACCCGCGCGGCCAGGGCGAGGTCGCGGGCCACCAGGGCCTTCAGGGCACGCATCACCACCACACGTCTCCCGTCGCGGCGTCACGAGGCGCGGGGGCATCGGGCGGGGCCGGAGCCTCGGACCGCGCCGGTTCGATGCGCAGTTCCCGCGCGCCGTCGAGACCGAGCGCCTGGTGGGTCGCCGCGATGACGAGGCCGCCCGCCGCGCGATGGCGGGCCATCATGCCGGCGAGGACGGCCTGCGAGGCGACGTCGAGGGCCGCCGTCGGCTCGTCGAGGAGCCAGAGGGGTCGTCGGCAGACGAGGAGGCGGGCGAGCGCCACCCGCCGCCGCTGCCCGGCCGAGAGATAGGCCACGGGGAGCCTCAGGGCGTGGCCGAGGCCGAGTTCCTCCAAAGCCTCACGCGGGCTGGCCGTGGGGGCGCCGAGGAGATCGCGGGCGAAGACGAGGTTCTCCTCCGCCGTGAGGGCGCTCTTCAGCCCGTCGCGGTGGCCGACCACGTGCAGGCATTCGGCGAGCGTCGCCTCGCCGACGTCGTGCACGGTGAGACTCCCGGCCTCGGGCTTCAACCGCCCGGAGAGCACGGCGAGGAGGGTCGATTTGCCGGCCCCGTTGCGCCCCGTCACCATCAGGGCCTCGCCCGCTTCCAGGGAGAACGCGATGTCCGAGAAGATGCGGCGCCCGGAGCGGCGGACGGCGAGGGATTGGGCGGTCAGCCGCACGGGATTCTCTGGATCAAGCGCCTGTCCATCGGCCTTCAGGGAAAGGGAGAGCCACGCGGTTACGCGTCGCTGGAAACGCATCTACCGCAAGAGAGGCTGAGCGATAGACCGAGCGGCGATGTCCCACGTTCACCACGAGGATTCGCAGGGCGTGGTCCTTGATACCGACGATTACCCGGAAATCACCGACGCGATACCGCCAGAGGTGTCCCAATCGGGCGCCCGTGAGGGCACTGCCGATCACGGGGGATCGTCGAGGGGGGGCAATCCGGTCGCGCAGGAACCTGAGGATCCGTTCGGCCGAGGCCGGATCGGGCTTGGCAAGTTCCCGTTCGGCCGAACGGTCGAACTCAATCCGCCAGACCCTACCGCGCCATCACCTCGGACAGCGGACTGGTATCGACCTCCCCGCGCCGGATGGCCTCAAAGCGGCGTTCGGCCAAACCCGCATCCTCAAGATCCTGCAGGTGGTCGAGGATGGCATTCCGGGCATCGTCGTCCGTACTACGGCCCGCGCGCCGCGCCAGGGCCGCGAGACGATCCTCGATCTCGGGAGGCAGACGAAGGGCGATCATCGGTATCTCCGGTCCAGCGCTTCAATCTAGCGGTCTCACCCGATCCCGTCCACGAAGCCCGCCGTTCGGGCGCCCACCCCACCGCCGACAGACGCGGTGCTCTGTCAGCCCACCGGTAGCGGCCAGTTTCGAAGTGTTCTATACCGCCTACAGGCTGCGCCGCGCGAGTCTCAGGGCGTCCAAACCGCTCTTCGCGCAACAACCTGTCCGGGCACCCCCGGAGCGGCGCGCGCCGGCAGGCGCACCCAGCCGAGCACAAATTTCGTGGCGCGGGTTATGCCTGCGCGTGTTCGACCAACCGCTCGCGAGGATCAATTCACCGTGGCATCGCTCGACAGCTTCCAATCCCGCCAGACCCTCACCGTCGGGGACAAGTCCTACACCTATTATTCGATCCCCCATGCCGAAAAGGCGGGCCTCGCCAGCGCCACCGCCCTGCCGTTCTCCATGAAGGTGATCCTGGAAAACCTCCTGCGGTTCGAGGACGACCGCTCGGTGAAGAAGGACGACATCTCCGCCACCGTCGCGTGGCTGGGCAACCTCGGCAAGACCGAGACCGAGATCGCCTTCCGGCCCTCCCGCGTCCTCATGCAGGACTTCACCGGCGTGCCGGCCGTGGTCGATCTCGCGGCCATGCGCGACGCCATGGTGGCGCTCGGCGGCGACCCGCAGAAGATCAACCCCCTGGTGCCCGTCGATCTCGTCATCGACCACTCGGTGATCGTCGACGAGTTCGGCACCCCGAAGGCGCTGGCCGACAACGTGGCCCTGGAATACGAGCGCAACGGCGAGCGCTACACCTTCCTCAAGTGGGGCCAGACGGCGTTCGACAACTTCTCGGTGGTCCCGCCCGGCACCGGCATCTGCCACCAGGTGAACCTCGAATACCTGTCGCAGACCGTGTGGACGAAGACGGAGGACGGCACCGAAGTCGCGTATCCGGACAGTCTGGTCGGCACCGATTCGCACACCACCATGGTCAACGGTCTGGCCGTGCTCGGCTGGGGTGTCGGCGGCATCGAGGCCGAGGCGGCAATGCTCGGCCAGCCGCTCTCCATGCTGATTCCGGAAGTCGTCGGCTTCAAGCTGTCGGGCAAGCTGCCCGAGGGCACCACGGCCACCGACCTCGTGCTCACCGTCACGCAGATGCTGCGCAAGAAGGGCGTGGTGGGCAAGTTCGTGGAATTCTACGGCCCCGGCCTCGACGACATGGCGGTGGCCGACCGCGCCACCATCTCGAACATGGCGCCCGAATACGGTGCCACCTGCGGCTTCTTCCCCATCGACCGAAAGACCATCGACTTCCTCAAAGTGACGAGCCGCTCGGACGAGCGCATCGCCCTGGTGGAGGCCTACGCCAAGGCGCAAGGGATGTGGCGCGACGCCGACACCCCGGACCCGGTGTTCACCGACACCCTGGAACTTGACATGGGCGACGTGCGCCCGTCGCTGGCCGGCCCCAAGCGCCCGCAGGACCGGGTGCTGCTGGATGGCGCCAAGCCCGGCTTCGCCGCCTCCATGGAGACGGAGTTCAAGAAGGCGGCCGACCTCGCCAAGCGCTACCCCGTCGAGGGCGCGAACTTCGATATCGGCCACGGTGACGTGGTGATCGCGGCGATTACCTCTTGCACCAACACCTCGAACCCGAGCGTGATGATCGGCGCCGGGCTGCTGGCCCGCAACGCCGTGGCCAAGGGCCTGCGCTCGAAGCCGTGGGTGAAGACCTCGCTCGCCCCCGGCTCCCAGGTGGTGGCCGAATACCTCGCCAGCGCCGGCCTGCAGCAGCCGCTGGACGCCCTCGGCTTCAACCTCGTGGGCTTCGGCTGCACCACCTGCATCGGTAATTCCGGACCGCTGCCGGCGCCGATCTCGAAGGCCATCAACGACAACGACGTGGTGGCGGCGGCCGTGCTCTCGGGCAACCGCAACTTCGAGGGCCGGGTGAACCCGGATGTCCGGGCGAACTACCTCGCCTCGCCGCCCCTGGTGGTCGCCTATGCGCTGGCCGGCTCGATGCAGGTCGACCTCGCCACCGAGCCGCTGGGCACGGGGTCGGACGGCCAGCCCGTCTACCTCAAGGACATCTGGCCCTCGACGGCGGAAGTGCAGGAGTTCATCGAGGCCAACATCACCTCGGCCCTGTTCAAGTCCCGCTACGCCGACGTGTTCGGCGGCGACGACTACTGGAAGGCCGTCGAGGTGACGGAGGCCGAGACCTTCAAGTGGGATTCGACCTCCACCTACGTGCAGAACCCGCCCTATTTCGAGGGCATGACCAAGACCCCGGCCCCCGTCGAGGACGTGGTCGACGCCCGCATCCTCGGCCTGTTCCAGGATTCGATCACCACCGACCACATCTCGCCCGCCGGCAACATCCGGGCGAACTCGCCGGCCGGCGCCTACCTGCAGGAGCATCAGGTCCGGGTGCAGGACTTCAACCAGTACGGCACCCGCCGCGGCAACCACGAAGTCATGATGCGCGGCACCTTCGCCAACATCCGCATCAAGAACCAGATGGTGCGCGACGCGGCCGGCAACGTGGTCGAGGGCGGCTGGACCCTGTTCCAGCCCTCGGGCGAGCGGATGTTCATCTACGACGCCGCGCAGAAGTATCAGGCGCAAGGCACGCCGCTCGTGGTGTTCGCCGGCAAGGAATACGGCACCGGCTCGTCGCGCGACTGGGCGGCGAAGGGCACGAAGCTGCTGGGTGTGCGCGCCGTGGTGGCCGAGAGCTTCGAGCGCATCCACCGCTCGAACCTCGTCGGCATGGGCATCGTGCCGCTGGTGTTCCAGGGCGACACCTCGTGGGCGTCCCTCGGCCTCAAGGGCGACGAGACCGTGACGATCCTCGGTCTCTCGGGTGACTTGAAACCCCGCCAGACCCTGACGGCGCAGATCACCTCCGCCGACGGCACGAAGCGGGACGTGCCGCTCACCTGCCGGATCGATACCCTCGACGAGCTCGAGTATTATCGCAACGGCGGCATCCTGCCTTACGTGCTGCGGTCGCTGGCGGCGTAGGCGTCACAGCTCATCGCCGAACGAACGCCCCACCCGCAAGGGTGGGGCTTTTTTGGTTTCGGCCATGCGTTCGCCTGCCACCGTCCGGTTGGTTCGCTTCCGGATCAGCCGACCTGCGAGCCGCGGAGCGGTCGCTCCATGACGATGGTCCGCTCTTCTCCTTCATAGATATCCCGCACGGACACGAAGCCTAGCTTGGCATAGAACGGCTCGGCCGTGACCGATGACGGCACAGACAGCACGGCGACGCGGCGCTCGACCGCCACCCGTTCCACTTCGGCCATGAGTGCCCGCCCAATGCCGCGCCCCTGCCAACGTGGATCGATGAAGACCGTTCGCACAACCCGACCATCGAGGCTTGCCGTACCGATGACGCTTTCATCATGGACGGCGACGAAGACAAGCCGCTGCGCCAGGAGACCGCATACGGTCTCGGGCGAAAAATGCTGCGCGACGCGTGCAATCACGGCTTCGGAGTAGTCACTCGCGTTAGTCTCCCGCAATGCGGACAGAACGACACGACTGATGCCCTTAGCGTCGTCGAGGCTCGCAGGCCGTATGCTGTAGTCCATCGAAAGCCTCACATTCGAGCATCGATCTCGATTGACGTCCGCCTATCCAGTCTTTCGCTCTGGATTGGACGACCACAACAGGCTCCCTCTCCTGAAAGGAGAGGGTTGGGGTGAGGTGTGCGAACCTCCCGGATAATCCACACACCTCACCCTGTCCCTCTCCTTACAGGAGAGGGGACCCGCGTTGCCCGCGAGCGCTTCGAATACGACAGCCCTGCGGAGCAGGCCGCCTTCTTCCGCAGAGGGGAGAAGGGATCACGGCGCGTGGCTCGCCCCCTCACCACCGGTGAACTCCCGCCACAACAGGATCAAAGCCGCCATCACCGCAGGCCCGAGGAACAACCCCAGCAACCCGAAGGTCTCGACACCACCCAAAATGCCGAGCAGCACCCACAGGAACGGCAGCTGGGTCGTGCCGCCGATGAGGGCGGGGCGGACGAAATGGTCGGCCACGAAGGTGACGACGAAACCCGCCACCACGACGATCACGGCCGGCACCACGGAGCCGCCGGCCAGCAGCACCAGGGCGGCGGCGCCGAACACCAGGGGCGCCCCGAACGGGATCATGGCCGCGATCGCCGTGAGCGCCCCGAGCAGCACCGGATGCGGCACGCCCGCGAAGAAGTAGACGATTCCCAGGAGCACGCCCTCGCCGAGGCCGACGAGGACGAGGCCGTCCACGGTGCCGTGGACGGAGGCCACCATCTGGCGGGCGACCCGCTCGCCGCGCGGGCCGAACAGGCGGACGATGGCGGTCAGAACCTGCCGGGTCACCAGCGCCCGGTCGCGGAACAGGAAGAACAGGGCGACGAGGCTGAAGCCGAACAGCACCACGCGCCGGACGATCTGCGCCCCGAGGCTGCGCGACAGGCCGATGGCGGTGGACTTGTCGAGGTGCTGCAGGAGCTCGGCGCCGGCCTTCGGATGGCTGAGGTTGGCCGCCCACCACGCGCTCGCCTGCGCACCGAAGGGGATGTGCGACAGGAACTCCGGCACGGGCAGGCCGGTCTGCTCGGCCGAGCGCGCCAGGGCGACGACGTCGTGCGCCTCCCGCGCCGCCTCGATGCCGAGCACCACCAGGGGCAGCAGGAACACCAGGGCGACCGCGAGGGTGAACAGGCTCGGCAGCAGCAGGTTGTGCCGGCCCGGCGGCCAGCGCCGTTCGGCGCGGGCGTAGAGGGGACCGAGGGCGATGGCGAGGATCACCGCCCAGGCCAGGGCCGGCAGGAACGGGTGCAGCACCCAGAGCCCGAGGGCGGCGAGGGCCAGCACCAGGACGACGCGGGCGCCCCCCTGCGCACGCGGCGTCAAGGCGCCGGGCGGCGGCGGGGCCGCATCGACGGCGTTGGGCAGAGGAGCCGAAGGGGGGAGGGCCATGAAGATCTCGCGGAGGGATGCGGCGGCCAGCACGGCCGACACCGGGGAATCATCCCTCCGGGTGCTGCATCTAGGACTCGGGGAACGCGGCCGGAATGCCCCCGGCCTCACGATTCGCGGCGTCCGTCAGAAAACCCCCACGGTTGCCCGGCCTACCCCCCTCGTGTAAGGGACCGCCTTCATCTTTCGACGGCGGCGCGGCGCGTCGTCCGGCAGGGCATGCTGCGCGACCGGGGGCGCCGGGCACCATGGGCCGGCCTCGGGTCCGCCCCTCGGGGGCTCAGGGCCTCAAGGGCGGCGGGATATCCAGACAACACGGCGAGAACGCATGTCCGACCTGACCCAGACCGCCACCTTCGACCGCGTCGCGGACATCATCAGTGACACCGCCGACATCCCGCGCGATACGATCACGCCGGAGAGCCACGCCATCGACGATCTCGGCATCGATTCCCTGGCCTTCCTCGACATCGCCTTCGCGGTGGACAAGGCCTTCGGCATCAAGCTGCCCCTCGAGCGGTGGACCCAGGAAGTCAACGAAGGCAAGGTCCCGGCCGAGGAATACTTCGTCCTGAAGAACCTCTGCGCCCGCATCGACGCCCTGGTCGCCGAGAAAGCCGCCAAGGCCTGAACGGCGCCGAAAGTCAGACCATGCGGCTCGAATATTTCGAGATGATCGACACGGTGACGGCCCTCGACCGGGCCGCCGGCCGCATCGAGGCCAGGGCGCGGGTGCCCCTGGAGAGCCCGGTCTTCGAGGGGCATTTCCCCGGCCATCCCCTGGTGCCGGGCGTGCTCCTGACCGAGACCATGGCCCAGGCCTCGGGCTACCTCATCCTGGCGCATCTCGAGTTCCGGATGATGCCGTTCCTCATGGGGGTGGACAAGGCGCGGTTCCGGGCCTTCGTCGGCCCCGGCGCGGACCTCGTGGTCGAAGCGAGTCTGGAGCATGACGGTTCGGGCTACGCCGTGACGAAGGCGGCGATCCGCCACGACGGCAAGCCCCTGTGCAATGCCGAACTGCGCTTCCGCACCATGCCGTTCCCGGACGGCCTCGACGGCCCCATGCGCGATCGGGCGCAGCGGATCGGCCTGCTGGATCTGGCGGCGATCCCGATGCAGGCGGAGCCCGCATGAGCAGCGTCGTCGTCACCGGCCTCGGCCTCGTCTCCTGCGCGGGCGAGGGGCTCGATGCCCATCTCGACGCGCTGACGGCCGGGGCGCCCGCCCGCACGGACACCGAGCGCTTCGCGCCCTACACCGTGCACCCCGTAGCGCCGCTGGCGCTGGACGGACAGATCCCGAAAAAATCCGACCAGCGGCAGATGGAGCCGTGGCAGCGGCTGGGCGTCTACGCCGCCGGCCTCGCCCTCGATTCGGCGGGCCTGAAGCAGGACGCCGCCCTCAAGGCCGCCATGCACCTCGTCGTCGCCTGCGGCGGCGGCGAGCGCGACACGGAGGTGGACGGGGCGATCCTGACGGGCCTGCGCGATGCCGCCGATCCGGGCGCCTATCTCAACGAGCGCCTGCTCAACGACCTGCGGCCGACCCTGTTCCTGGCCCAGCTCTCGAACCTGCTCGCCGGCAACATCGCCATCGTGCACGGCGTCACGGGGGCGTCCCGCACCTTCATGGGCGAGGAGGCCGCCGGCACCGATGCCCTGCGCATCGCTCAGGCTCGCATCGCCTCGGGCCAGGTCGATTGCATGCTGGTCGGCGGCTCCTACAGCGCCGAGCGTCCCGACGTGATGGTGGTGCACGAGATGGGCGGGTACCTGCGCGCCAAACCGTTCCGCCCGGTCTTTTCGCGGAACGGGGCGGACGAGGCCGGGTTCATCCTCGGCAGCGGCGCGGCCTTCCTCGTCCTCGAATCGGCGGAGCACGCGAAGGCGCGGGGCGCCACGGCGCTTGCCCGGCTCATGCCGGTCCAGAGCGACCGCTCCCGGCGCGAGCCCGGTGCGACCGCCGCCGGTCTCGAAGCCCTGTGGCGGGCCGCCGGCCTCGGCGTGCCGGACCGGGTGATCTCGGGCGCCACGGGCGTCGCCGGCATCACGGCGGAGGAGGGCGCAGCCCTGGCCCGCCTCGCCCCGGGCGTGCCCGTGACGGCGCTCGGCGACGTCACCGGCCACACCCTCGAAGTCACCGCCCCGTTCGGTGCCGCCCTCGCGGCCGGGCTCGTGGCGCGGGCCCAAGCCCGCGAGGTCGCCATCACCACCATCGGCCACCGCCGCGGCGAAGGCGTGATCCGCGTCTGCGCGGCCTGAAGCACGCGGGAAACGATGCGGGAAACGGTGTAGGACGGCGGTATGACGAACACTTCCTCCCGCGACGCGAAGAACCGCCCCCTGGTGGCGGTCACCGGCCTCGGCATCGTGACGTCGCTGGGCCAGGGCCAAGCCGACAACTGGGCCGCCCTCACGGCCGGTCGCTCGGGCATCCACGCCATCCGGCGCTTTTCCACCGAGGGACTGCGCACCCGCATCGCCGGCACCGTCGATTTCCTCGACACCGATCCCCTGGTGGCGCCGCTCCTGTCGCAGCGCTTCGCCGAAGCCGCCGCCGAGGAGGCCATTGCCCAAGCGGGCATCGGCGGCCTGGGTCGCTTTCCCGGCGCCCTGTTCATCGCCGTGCCGCCCGTCGAGATGGAATGGCCCCAGCGCCGGGCCATGGCGGAGGCCTCCGGCCAGAACGGCGCGGTCACCTACACGGACCTCCAGCGCGCCGCCGCCAGCCGGCGGTTCGACGCATGGCACGACCTGTTCATCTTCGGCACCGTTGCCGATCACATCGCCGACCGGTTCGGGACCCAGGGCTCGCCGATCTCGCTCTCCACCGCCTGCTCGTCGGGGGCGACCGCGATCCAGCTCGGCGTCGAGGCGATCCGCCGGGGCGAGGTGGAGGCGGCGCTCTGCATCGGCACGGACGGATCGGTGAACCCCGAATCCCTCATCCGCTTCTCCCTGCTCTCCGCCCTCTCGACCCAGAACGACCCACCGGAAGCCGCCTCGAAGCCGTTCTCGAAGAACCGCGACGGCTTCGTCATGGGCGAAGGCGCCGGGGCGCTGGTGCTGGAGAACGCCGAGACGGCCCACGCGCGGGGGGCCAAGATCCTCGGCTACGTGCTCGGCTGCGGCGAGAAGGGCGACGGCTTCCACCGCACCCGCTCCAGCCCCGACGGGGCGCCCGGCATCGCGGCGATCCACGCGGCCCTCGACGATGCCGGGGTGACGCCCGACGCCATCGACACCATCAACGCCCACGGCACCTCGACGCCGGAGAACGACAAGATGGAGGCCATGGGCTGCGCCGCCGTGTTCGGGGAGCGCATCGGCCGCCTGCCGATCTCCTCCAACAAGTCGATGATCGGCCACACCCTCACGGCGGCCGGTGCCATCGAGGCGGTAGTCTCGCTCCTGACCATCGCGCACGGGCGCATTCCGCCGACCATCAACTACGCGGTGCCGGATCCGGCGATCCCCCTCGACGTGGTGGCCGCCGCCCGCGACGCGCGGGTCTCCCGCGTGTTGTCGAACTCCTTCGGCTTCGGCGGGCAGAACACCTGCCTCGTGCTGGGGGACGAGCCCGCATGACCGCCCCCGCGACTAGCCGCGTCCTCGTCACCGGCGGCGCCTCGGGCCTCGGCCGGGCCATCGTGCGCCGGCTCGTCGCCGCCGGCCACGACGTCACCTTTACGTACCGCTCCTCGGGAGAGGCGGCCGAAGCCCTGGTGGCGGAACTCGCCGCCGCTCACCCCGACCGCGGCGTCACCGCCCATGCCCTCGATCTCGCGGACCGTGCGGCCCTCGACGCCTTCTGCGACACGGTCGAGGCCGAGAGCTTCTACGGGTTCGTCCACAACGCCGGCCAATCCTCGGACGGGCTCGCGGCCATGCTCGACCAGGACCGGGCCGAAGCCGCCATGCAGGTGAACTTCTGGTCCCTGACCCGCCTCGCCAAGTCCCTCGTGCGCGGGATGATCCGGGCGCGGGCGGGCCGCATCGTCGCCATCGGCTCCGTGGCGGCGCTCCGGGCCAATCCGGGCAACGCCGCCTATGCGGCGAGCAAGGGTGCGCTCATCGCCTATTGCCGGACGCTCGCCATCGAATCGGCCAAGCGCGGGGTGACCGTCAATGTCATAGCGCCGGGCTTCATCGACACCGACATGATGGCCCCCTATGCCGCCCACCGGGCCGGCATGGAGCGCCAGATTCCCGCCGGACGCTTCGCGAAACCGGACGAGGTCGCGGCGCTCGCCACCTTCCTGATGGGAGAGGGGGCAGCCTACATCACCGGGGCCGTGCTCCCCGTGGATGGGGGCCTGACCGCGATGATGGGCGTCCACCGGTCCTGAGCCCGCCATGCGCCTCGCCCTCCTGTTTCTCGCCGCCCTCACGGCGACGCCGGCCCTCGCCGTCGAGGCCTACCGGGTCGGCGGACTGCCGCTGGGGGAGGGGTTGACCATCCGCGAGGCGCCGGATGCGGCGGCTCCGGCCCTCGGGCAGGTTCCCGTCGGCGCGCGCCTGCGCGGCTTCGGCTGCACCAGCGACACCCCGAGCGGCCTGACGTGGTGCCGGGTCAAGGGCGGACGGTTCCTCGGCTGGGCGCGACGGCGCTACCTCGCTCCGGATTGACCCACGGCCAAACGCACCGCTCTTCAACAATTGTTTACCATACTTCGAGCAAAGTCCGACACGTAGGCCGGTCCGTTCACCGGCTTGCCCACGGCCCCGCCGAAACGGCGCGGCGCCCTAGCCGGACGGCGCATGTACCTGTTCACCACGCCCCCCGCCCCCCGTGATACCGGCGCCACCCGCGAGACGGGGACCCGCGCCACGGTCACGACGGGCGCGAACGCGAACGTCATCGACGCGATCCGCAGCGGGGCCCAGAGTTCCGGCGCGGGGTTCGATTATCTCCTGGCCACGGCCCAGCGCGAATCCGCCCTCAACCCCACGGCCAAGGCCGGCACCTCCTCGGCCACGGGCCTGTTCCAGTTCATCGAGCAGACCTGGCTCGGCACCATGAAGAATGCCGGGCCGAAGCTCGGCCTCCAGGCCTATGCCGACGCCATCACGGCGCGGCCGGACGGCACCTACACGGTGGCGGATCCGGACGCGCGCCAGACCATCCTGGATCTGCGCCGCGACCCCAAGACCGCGGCGACGCTTGCCGGCGCCCTGACCCAGCGCAACGGCGAGGCCCTGACGGCGGCCCTCGGCCGCGAGCCCACGGGGGGCGACCTCTACGCCGCCCACGTCCTCGGGGCGCGGGGCGCCGCCGCCCTCATCAACACCGCCCAGGTGAGCCCGGCCCGGGCCGCCGCCCTCGACATGCCGGAAGCCGCCGCCGCCAACCGCAACCTGTTCTACGACAAGACCGGGCGGGCCCGGGGCGCGGCCGAACTCTACGCGCTCCTGTCCACGGCCCATGCCGCGACGCCGCCCGCCCCCACCGTGAGCGTCGCCGGCCTGCCCGAGGGCACCACCGCCTACGCGGCCCTCGACGGCAGCCTCCGTTCCCTGTTCCAGACGGACAAGCGCCAGGGCGCCGTCTCGGACGGGGTGGCCAAGCTGTGGCAGGTCCGGGGCTCCATGGATACCGGCCGCCCGGCACCGACCTACTTCCCGCGCTCGGACGCCACGGCCGATTCCACCGTCGCGGCACAAACCACCGCATCGGTGCAGACCGTGGCCTCCGTGCAGGCCGTCGCCGGGGAAGGGACGCCCGCCGGCCCCGCCCTCGTCGGCGCTCCCCTGCCGCCGCGCCGGCCAACCGAATTCACCACCGCGGCCGCACAAGGCGCCGCATCAGCACAAGGCACCGCGGCGGCGCAGAGCGCCACCGCCCCCCTCAATCTCTCCCTCTACACCGTTCGGAGCGGCCTATGATGATCCGTCAGTTCCTCGCTCTGACGCAGCACGTCTCGCCCGCGCGCCGGGCGGAGGGGGCCAAGGCCCTGGTCTGGGCCTCCCTGAACGGTCACCTCACGCCGGACACGGCCGAGCAGGCGCGGGCCACGATCCTCGCGCTCCTCGACGATCCGGCCACCCAGGTGCGGCGGAGCCTGGCGGAAGCCTGCGCCGCGAGCCCGGCGGCGCCCCGCGCCCTCGTGGTGGCCCTGGCCTCGGACTTGGCCGACATCGCCGCCCTCGTCCTGAAGCATTCCCCCGTCCTCACGGATGCCGACCTCGTCGACAGCATCGCCATCGGCTGCGAGACCACCCGTCAGGCCATCGCCGAGCGGCGCGACCTGTCCTACGCGGTGGCGGGCGCCATGGCGGAGATCGCCGGGCCGCGTGCTCTCACGGCCCTGGCCGTCAACCACTCCGCCGGCATCACCATCGGCAGCCTCCTGCGCGCCGTCGAGCGCCACGGCGACGACGCCCCCCTGCGCGACGCCCTGCTGGCCCGCCCCGATCTCCCTCTGGAGGTCCGCCAGGCCTGCACGGACCGGGTCGCCGACGCCATGGCGCAGCTCGCCGTTGATTCGGGCTGGCTCACCTCGGCCCGGGGCGAGCGCGCCGGGCGGGAAGCCCGCGAGCGCGCGACCCTTTCCCTCAGCGCCGGGGCGCCGCCGCAGGACCTCGGCCGCCTCGTCGCCTACCTCCGGCGCAACAACCAGCTCAATGCCGGCCTGATCCTGCGGGCGATCCTGTCCGGTCACATGCCGTTCGCCGAGACGGCCCTGGCCGACCTCGCCGACCTACCCCCGACCCGGGTCGCGGGCCTCATGCACGAGGGATCGAGCGCCGCCTACGCCGCCCTCCACCGCCGGGCGGGCCTGCCTTCCCAACTCCTCCCGGCCTTCGGGGCGGCCCTCTCGGCCTGGCGCGAGGCCGGGCGGGGCGAGGGCACCGCACACGGCGCCGCCCTGTCATGCCTCATGATCGAGCGGGCCATCACCGCCTGCGAGACCATGCCGTTCGCCGACGCCCAGGGCGTCCTGGCCCTGCTCGCCCGGTTCGAGGCGGAGGCCGCCCGCGAGGCCGCCCGCGAAGCGACCCGCGCGCAGGCCCAGGCAAAGGCCGAGCGCGCCGCCCTGGAGCATCGCGTCGAAACCACGGCACCGGCCTTCGGAGAGGACGACGCCGAGGCGATGGGGGCAGAGCCGCCCACCGAATTCGATCTTCGGTCCCAGCCCCTCGCCTCGCCGGCACCCGTCGAGTTCCCCGAGGCGACGCCGGTTCCGCTCACGCCGACGCCCCGTCCGACCCCGGAAACGCCCGTGGCGATCCTCGACGCCGAATGGCGCGAAGCCCGGGAAGGCCCGCGCGACACCGCCGCCCTCCGGCGGACGCTCGACGCGGTGGTCGAGATCACCGGGCACCGCGCCGCCGACCTCCCCGCCCTCAGCCCCTCCCTGGAGATGGTGGCGGCGATCGCCGAGCCCGGCACCTTGCCGGAGGCTCCCGAGGAGCCCACCGTCGTGGCGGAGACGCCGGTGGAGCCGGATGCCTTCCCCGCGGAGGCCGCCTCGGCCGATCCCGTCGGCCTCATCTTCGAGGCCTTGCCCCACGCGATCCTGGCCGAGTTCCAGGCGGATCGCGATGCGAGGGTCTGCGCGGCCGCCTACGCGTCCCATATGACGCCCGTCGCCGCAGCGCCGGACGCCATCCCGAGCGAACTCGTGGCGAGCTACCGCGCCGACCGGGCCCGGGGCCGGGTCCACCTCGCCGCTTGAAGCGGAATCCCGGCCTCAGCCGAACTGCTCGCGCAGGATCCGCTCGTCGAGGCTATGGCCGGGATCGTGCAGCAGCACGAGGTTGGTGGCGTGGTCGAGCCAGGTCTCGACGGTGGCGACCCGGCGGAACTCCGTGTGGTCGGCCACCGCCGCCACGGGCCGGTGCTCGGCATCGAGCACCTCGATGAAGATCCGGGCGTAATCGGGCAGCAGGGCCCCGCGCCAGCGGCGCGGCCGGAAGGCCGAGATCGGCGTCAGCGCCAGGAGGCGGGCGTTGAGGGGCAGGATCGGTCCGCCCACCGAGAGGTTGTAGGCGGTGGAGCCGGCGGGCGTCGCCGCCAGCACCCCGTCGGCGATGAGTTCGGGCAGGCGCACGTGGCCATCGACGGAGATCCGCAGCTTGGCGGTCTGGTGGGTCTGGCGCAGCATGTAGACCTCGTTCAAGGCCCGCGCCCGGTGGCGGCGCCCCTCCGTGTCCACGGCCTCCATCATCAGGGGATGGATGCGACTGCGCTTCGTGTGTTCGAGGCGCTCGAGCAGGTCCTCCTCGCGGTACTCGTTCATGAGGAAGCCGACGGTGCCGCGATTCATGCCGTAGATCGGCGTACCGGCATCCATGAAACGGTGCAGCGCCTGGAGCATGAGGCCGTCGCCGCCCAGCGCCACCACCACGTCCGCCTCCTCGGGGGGCACGTGGTCGTAGCGGCGCATCAGGGCGTCGGCGGCCTGGCGCGCATCGTCCGTCGGGCTCGCGATGAACGCGATCGAGTTGAAACGCCGCGACATGAACCCCCGTGTGCCCTGTTGACCCGGTGGCGATCCGGTCCCACCCCGGAGCCGGGCGCGTCCCGCGAGGGTACCGCCGGTCCGCGGCTGGGAGATCCATAGCATGGAGCGTCCGCTTCTCGTCTACACCACCTTCCCGGATGCCGATGTCGCCCTGCGCGTCGGCGAGGCCCTGGTGCGCCTGCGGCTCGCCGCCTGCGTCAACGTGCTGCCGGGGATGCGCTCGGTCTACGCCTGGAAGGGCGCCGTGGAGCGGGCCGACGAGGTCGTGGCCCTGATCAAGAGCCGCGAGACCCTGGCCGAGCCCCTCGCGGCGGCCCTGAAGAGCCGCCACCCCTACGAGACGCCCATCGTGCTCCATCTGCCCCTGGCCGAGGCCGATCCCGACACCCTGGCGTGGATCCTGCGCGAAACCGCTCCGTATCAACCGCCGTTCAGCGGGTAGCTCCGGCCCTTCCACACGGCGGCACCGGCGGTCTTGCGGCGCAGGAGCACGTTCCACTGGATCGCCAGGGCGACGGCGACGGTGAGGGGATGCAGCGGGATCGTGACCCGGGGCTCGCGCATCGCCAGGGTGATGGCCGCCCGCGCCCCGAGGGAGAGCAGCAGGGCGAGCCCCGCCAGCCCGGCCGCGCCGTGTCCGGCAAGGCCGAATCCGAACAGGGTAAGGATCACCAGGGGCAGGATGTGGCCGCCGAACAGCAGGGCGGTCCAGACCGGCAGGGCGCGGGGCGTCGCCATGCCCTCGTGGGCGTTCTTCGAGAACCCGGCCCAGGACTCGGCCCAGCTCCGATACATCCGGCAGGTGGCGAGGCCCGCTCCCGCCACGAGGTCAGTGCGGTAGCCGGCCCGGCGGATGAGGCGGGCCAGCAACACGCCGTCATGCAGGAAGGCCCGGATGGCAGCGTGGCCGCCGGTCTCCGCGTAGACGGCCCGGTCGACGAGGACGAGCTGGCCGCAGGCCGCTCCGAGCGACGGGCGGAGCGACGCACGCATCATCGGAATCGGCAGGTAGCCGACGAGGAGGAAGCCGATCATCGGCACGGTGAGGCGCTCGCCGAGCGTCTCCATGCGCTGGCGCGGCACGGCGCTGACGAGGGCGGAGCCGCTGGCAACGGCGTGCGCCACGAGGGCCGCCGCGCCGCCCGGCGCCAGGGTATTCCCTGGCGCCAGGGTCACGTCGGCATCGATGAAGAGGAGGTGCGGCCCCCGCGCCGCGGCGGCGAGGACGGAACAGGCGTGGTTCTTCCCCGTCCAGCCCTCGGGCAGGGCCGGGACCGCCACGAGCCGCACCCGCGGATCGGTGGCGGCGATGGCCTGCACGAGGGAAGCGGTGGCGTCGGTGGAATGGTCGTCCCCCACCAGCACCTCGAGGGTGACGCCCGTGGTGGCGAGCGCCGCCCGCACGGTGCCGACGATGGTGGCAGCCTCGTCGCGGGCCGGGATGAGGATCGAGACGTCCGGAACGGCCGTCGCGTTCGACGGATCGACCGGGGCGGCATGGGGCACGACCGGCTTCCTCGCTTGGAAGGAGAGGGAGCCGCGATGCCCGTGGGACGTCTGCGTCCGCAGGGCCAGGAGATTCACGGCCGCGAGAACCGCCGGCAGGGCGGCGAGCAACACCGAAACGAGCGCGAGGGCGAGGATCACGGCAATCTGTCTTCCTCGGCCCGATGGCCTCGTTCGGCCCGGTGGGCGGGGTCGAAGCGGCGTCCGGTCAGGATCGCGCGCAGGCGCCGCCCGAGATCGTAGACGCCGCCGACGCCCTTGGCACCGGAGACCAGCGCCGTGAACCGGGTCGAATCGCGGGCGATGACGTCGGCGGCGAGGCGGTCGAGGGTGTCGGTCAGGGCCGCCTCCATCCGGGCGAGGCGCTCGGGGCGGGGCAGGGCGAGGAGGTCGGCGCCCGGCATCGGCGTCCCGAAGGCGGCGCAGGCCTCGGCCCCACGCTCCTCCCAGAAGGCGTAGTCGAGGGCGAGGGGCACGAACAGGGTGTCGGGGGCGAGTTCGGGCAGGCGGGCGACGCCGCCGCGCAGGTCGAGGGGCCGGGCCCGCACGTCGGCGAAGCGGCCCTGCGCGGTGATCCACATCATGGCGCCCGGCCGCGCCAGAATCCCTCGTGAGGCCTTGAGGAACTGCGCCGCGCCTCGCGCCGAGTCGAGATCGACCGCAAAGGCGCCGATGCGGGAAAAGATCGCGTAGCGCTCCAGCATCCGGGCATCGAACGGCGCGTGGCTCGTCCGCGCCGGGAACAGCCGCCCGGCGAGGAGGATGACCACGGCGGCATCCCACCAGGCCGGGTGGTTGCAATAGACCACGATGGGGCCGGGATGATCGGCGAAGGCCGGCACGCCCCAGCGCGCGAGGCGCAGGGCGTTCATGTGGCGGCGCAGGAACCGGTCGAAATACCCGACCATGAACCGCCAGATGAGGGGCGAGGGGACGTGTGCCTCCGGCACGCACCCGCCCCTACGCGGTGGCCCTGACCTCGCCCCGCGCGTCGGTGTCGAGGGCATCGGCAGCGATCCAGCCCGACATCATCACCATGGGCATGCCGGGGCCGGGGTGGGCGGCGCCGCCCGCGAGATAGAGCCCCCGCACCTTGCGCGAGCGGTTGCCCGGCTTGAACGCGCCCATGAACTTGCCGTGGGAGGCCAGACCGTAGATCGCGCCGTTGAGCACCTTGTAGCGCTCGTGGATGTCCTGCGGCGTGAGGTGGCGCTCGACCACGATGCGCTCTTCGAGGTCCGGCATGCCGGCCGTGCGCTTGAGCTTGTCGAGGATGGTCTGCCGGTAGGCCGGGAACATCGTCTTCCAGTCGTGGTGCGGCCGGAGATACGGCGTGTGCACGAGGACGTAGAGGGCTTCGCCGCCCTCCGGCGCGACGCTCGGATCGGTGGAAGAGGGCGCCGCGAGATAGGCGGTCGGGTCGGGGGCCGGTTCGCCCTTGCGGTAGATGTGGTCGAACTCCTCCTCCGGATCGCGGGAGAAGACGAAGTCGTGATGGGCGAGGTGGTCGTAGCGCTTGTTCAGGCCGAGGTAGAGCACCACGCCCGAACAGGCCGGCTCGAAGCTCTTCTTCTCGTAAGCCCGGCCGACCGCGCCGCCGACGAGTTCGCGGTAGGTGCGGACGGAATCCATGTTCGAGATCACGGCATCGAACGGCGTGGTGCCGGCGGCGGTGCGCACGCCCTTCACGGCGCCGTTCTCGATGGCGAGCCCCGTGACCTCCTCGCCCGGCCGCAGGGTGGCGCCGAGTTCGCCGGCGAGCTTCGACAGGGCCTCGGCCACAGCGCGGGTGCCGCCCATGGGGTACCAGACGCCTTCCGCCGTCTGCATGTGCGCGATGGCGCAGAGCACGGCCGGCGCTCCGTAGGGCGAGGAGCCGACATACTGCACGAAATGGTCGAGCATCTGGGCGAGGCGCTCGTCCTTGACCTTCGACCGGATGGTGCCGGCCACCGACGAGCCCATGCGGAGGGACAGCACGTCCCGCAGGGTGCCGGGGTTCATGTTGGCGCGGATATCGATGGTGTCGAACAGGTCCTCCACCGCCTTCCAGAAGAAGAACTTGTTCGAGACGCCGTGGAGATGCTCGGAAATTTCGATGAATTTTTTATAACCCTCGCCCGCGCCCGTGCCGGGGGCGAAGCGGTCCATGTCGGCGGCCATGCGCGGCACGTCGGCCATGAGGTCGATGCGGGTATTGTCGTCGAAGAAGCAGCGCCATTGCGGGTCGAGGCGGCGGAGATCCAGGTAGTCGCGGATGTCGCGCCCGGCCTCCTGGAAGATGCGCTCCAGCACCTTCGGCACGGTGAGGATGGTCGGCCCCATGTCGAACCGGAACCCGCCCTCGTGCAGCACCGCCGCCTTGCCGCCGAGCCAGTCGTTCTTGTCATAGAGCGTGACGGCATGGCCGCGCGCCGCACTCACACAGGCCGCCGCGAGGCCACCCAACCCCGCGCCCACGACGGCGACCGAAGACTGCTCGCTCATGCTGTCCCTGTACTCTTGCGGGCTCCAGCCTCGCTTAGGGAAGAAAGCTAGACGTCAACGCGGCCCAGTCAACGCGTTAACCGGTCGCGCAAGCCCATCGACCTGCATGACCAGGAGAGACGCGGGGCCGCCTCGGGAAAAGGCTACCGGCAAACCAAGCACACTCAGATTGACACCCCAGTTTATATACCTAAGGTTGTTTTTGTAGGATTCCTGGGGGAAACGCAGGTGCATTCTAGAGAACACAAGTTACGCCTTCTGAAGCAAGTTCAGATGATCCGCGACACAGCCACTGAGACAACCACAGATGTTATCATTCGAATGCGCCGTGACGATCACGACGAAGATCGACTGATCGACACGCTGTCAGCGGCTTTCAACCGCCGGAGGCTGTCGATTTCGGCACGAGACTTTCTACCCGAGATCAGAAAGATTCAGGAATCACTGCCATCGCGAAAGTCAGCGAGCCGCACGTCGAAACCAGTCGGGCGAGCGCGATCGATCAATACGCAGAGTCTGGCGGCCGAGGTGGCCCATACGATCAATCCCGATGGCCCCCTGAGCACGATCGATGGATTGCGGGCAGCGAGCTTTGAGGCGATCAAACCATTGCTGCAATCCGAAGCCATGAAATCCGCCAGAAAAACCGCGTCGGAAATGCTCGCCCGACCGGTTGAGGCGATTCCCTTCTGGACGTCCAGCAGCGCCGTGGTGACCGTCAGGGGCGAAGATCTCGCAGAAATCGTCGCGTCCGTGCCGGGAATCGAAGATATCTATCCGAATCGCCGACTCTTCGTTCCGCCGGTCGCGACGCCGAAGAAGATTCCGGAAGCGATCGCGGACAACTATGCCAGTAGCTGGGGCATTCGTCGCATCGGCGCCCTCGCATCCTGGGGCGCCTACGATACCCGAGGGCAGGGCGTACTCGTGGGCCTCCTCGACACCGGGGTCGACCCCAACCATCCCGATCTCGTCGGCAAGATCGCGCATTGGGCCGAGTTCGATCAGCATGGCATGGAAGTCTCAGGCTCGACGCCTTACGACAGCGATCGACATGGTACCCACTGCGCCGGCACGATCGTCGGCGGGCGAGCGAGCGGACGCTGGATTGGTGTGGCGCCCGAAGCCAAAATCGCCGCGGCCTTGGTTCTCAATGGAGAACGGGGCGGCACCGATGCTCAGATCCTGGCCGGCATCGATTGGGCGGTCAATCGCGGCGTCGACGTCATCAGCCTGTCGCTCGGCGCATTCGTCCTCGGTCCCGCAACCCCCAACACCTACACCCGTGCCATCCTCAGCGCCATGCGGGTGGGCATTCCTGTCGTGGCAGCGATCGGCAACGAAGGTAGTCAGACCAGCGGATCACCAGGAAGTGATTATTTTTCCTTCGCAGTCGGCGCCACAGATCAAAACGATCTCGCCGCAGGCTTCAGCGGCGGGCGAACGCAGATCATTCAATCCTCCAGCTATTTCCCGCCGGGGGCACTCCCACTTCTTTATTCGAAGCCGGACATTTCCGCACCGGGCGTTGCAGTCTATTCTTCCATCCCGGGCGGAGCCTGGGAGCACCTCAACGGCACCTCTATGGCGGCCCCACATGTCGCGGGTGCCATTGCATTGCTGCTTAGCGCGACTAACATCCGGAATGAGTCGCCCGGCGATCGGGCCTTCCTGATCCAAGATCTCCTCACCGGCTCGTCGGAAGAGCTCGGAGAAGCGGGACAGAACCATCGCTACGGTTTCGGTCGTCTTGACATCCTGCGGGCCATCGGTTTCGCCAAAAAGTTCGGGTACGGGTAAGATACCGGCGAACAGCAGGTCGCCTGCAGTCCAACGCGAACTATATCAAGTCGCCGGCACGACCGCAGCAGCAGTGCGGTCGTGCCGGTGCAATATGCATTGAAGATATGCCCCGACAAGAGATCTCGCCAAAGCCGCAGGTTCCTGTACAAAAGTAACAGCGCCACCAAAATCAATGGATCGTTAAGCTTTTCATCGCAAGATCGGTGCATTCGAGGTTCCCGTATCTATCATGCGTAATCTGCCCGCGACAGGATTAATTTCATAAATTGAACAGGACGACGATGATGGAGCTTCCAGCCGCAATCCTCGAGAAGATCCGTTCGGACGACCTTCGTAGCGAAGCCATGGCGGAAAATTCAGAACCGCGCTCCGTGATCGTCGAGTTGGATCTTCCGATGCCGAAGCTCGAGATGGCCGAGCGGCAAACTGTGGGCCTGAGAAGCAAGGCGCAGTTCCGGTTCGCCGCCCCCTCGCCCGGAGAGGCCGGCGAAACAGGGCAGGACGCCTCCAAAATCTCGGCTTCCAAGGAAGGTATCGCGACGATCACAGGGCGATCGCCGGAAACCTACTTGGCCACGTCGGGAAGCTTCGTCGTCAAAGCCACCGGTGAGCAGATCGGCCGGATCGCCCGCATGGCGACGGTCTTGGCCATCTGGCCAAACCTCAAGCACGGTCGGTAGAAGGCTCCATCCCGGTCCGCGCTGAGAAGTGCGCCTCATCCCCCCCGCCGCGACACCAATCCCACCGCCGCCACCAGACTCACCGCCGTCACCGCCGCCATCACGGCCCAGGCCGGCAGGGCCGCGCCGGCTCCTTCGCCGAGGGCGGTCTGATAGGCCTCGATGGCCCAGGCGTTGGGGGTGAACCAGCCGGCCTGCTGCAGCCAGGGCGGCATGAGGAAGCGGGGCACCATGCTGCCGCCGACCGCCGAGAGCAGGAGTACGCCGAAGGTGGCGGCGAGGTGCGCCTGCTGGCGCGTGGCGGCCGCCGCGCAGGCGGCGAGCGCCAGTCCCGCCGCCATGGCCGAGACGAGGAGCGTGGTGACGATCCAGGCGCCCCAGTGCGGGCGCAGATCGACGCCGTGCAGGAGGCTCGCGGCGGCGAAGATGAGCCCCGCCTGCACGGCGCCCTGGAGGACCAGGAAGGCGAACTTGCCGAGCACGACGACGGCGAGGCCGCCCGGCGCCGCCGTCAGCCGGTCGGCGAGGCCGCCCTGGCGTTCCTCCACGAGGGAGAGCGCCCCCTGCATCGCGGCGAACAGGAGGAACACCGCCGCGATGGCGCCGGCATAGTAGCCGACCCGGTCGTTGCCGCCGCCCGCGGACGTGCTCCGGGTCTCGACGAGGGACGCGAAGGAAAACGGCTCCTTGCGAGCGCGCTGCTCGGCGAACGCTTGCGTCAGGAAGGCGCGCTCGTCGGGGCCGATCTTCCCCGAGCGCTCCACGTCGGCGACGATGCGGCCGAGGACCACGTCGGGCAGGGCGGCGTTGAGCACCCGCTGGAACTGGCCGAGGGCGATGGGGCTCGCGAGGGCGCGGGCCGGGTTTTCCAGGAGGATCACGGGCGGCTCGGTCCCGGCGGCGGATGTCGCTCCCGAAGGTGCGGCGTCGAGGTCGCCGCGCAGGACGAGGGCGGCGTCGACCTCGCCCCGGCGCACGGCGGCTGCGGCTTGCCCCACGTCGGTGGCGGGCAGGCGGGTGATGCGCAAGGACGGATCGGCTTCGAGGGCGACGACGAGGCGCTCGGTCGTCGGCGTCCTGGCGAGATCCGCCAACCCGAGATGGATGCGGATGCGGTCGCCCAGCGCTCCGGAAAAAATCGCCGCGAAGATCACGAAGATCACCGTGGGCAGCACGAAGGCCATGACCAGGGCGGCGCGGTCGCGCACGAGGCCCAGCAGCATCACCCGAAAAGCAGCGGCGATCATGGGGCGTCCGGGAGGGCGGGTTCGGTCAGGCTCAGGGCGTCGCGATAGATCGCATCGAGGCCGGGCGCGCGGATGCGGATCTCGGCGACGGGCACGCCCTCGGCCTTCAGGGCGGCGAGCTGCTCCGCCGCGTTGGGCTGCCGTCCGGCAACGGGGCGCGCCCGCCAGGTCAGGCCGGTGTCGACGGGGACGAAGCCGGCCCGGCGCAGGGTGGCCTCGTCCGAAGCGGAGGCGAGCCCCGACAGGGCGATCTCGTGCTCGGGGGCGCCGTCGCGTAGGCTCGCCAAGAGCTCCGACAAAGTCCCCTCGCGCACGATGCGACCGCGGTCGAGGAAAGCCGCCCGGTCGGCGAGGCGTTCGGCCTCGGCGAAGTCGTGGGTGGCCACCAGAAGGGCCGCCCCGGCCCGGCGCAGGCGCTCCAGTACCGCGTGGATCGCCGCCCGCGCCTGGAGATCGACCCCCTGCGTCGGTTCGTCGAGGAGGACGAGGCGGGGCCGGGCCATGAGGCTCGCGGCGATGTTGACCCGGCGCTGGTAGCCGCCGGACAGCAGGCCCACGGGGCGCCGTGCGACCTCGGCCAGCCCGGTGAGATCGAGGGCCTCCGCCACCGCCACCCGGCAGGCGGCGCGGCGGAGCCCGGCGAGGCGCGCGAACACATCGAGATTTTCCGCGACCGTGAGGCGGGGATAGAGGGCGATGTCCTGCGGCACCCAGCCGATGGCGCGGCGGGCGGCCGGCGTCGCGTGCGGATCGCACCCGTCGATGCGGATGCTGCCGGCGTCCGGCGCGAGGCGCCCGGCGACGAGGCGCATGAGCGAGGTCTTTCCCGCGCCGTTGGGGCCGAGCAGGGCCAGGGTCTGGCCGGCGTGCAGGTCGAGGTGGACGCCATCGAGGACGCGCCGGTCGCGATAGCTCAGGGCGGCCCCCCGGATCACGACCAGGGGCACGTCGAAGGGCGGCACGGGAGCGGTCAGCGGCGGGGCAGGGCGCGAGTCAGGCGCACGCGCACCGCCAGACCCGGTTCGCGGATCGTGATCCGGGCTCGCGCGAAGTCCGGCCGGGCCGCGCGCTCGGACGCCCCTGAGAAGCCGTAGGGCTCGGTGGGAAGGCCGAGGCCGGTGCGGTCGAGGCGGCCGTTGCCGTTCTCGTCCTGGAAGGCGGCGACGGCGTAGGTGCCGGGCGCGACATCCTGGAAGACCATCCGTTGGGTGGTGCCCGATACGGGGGCATCGCGGCCCGTCCGGCATTCGGCTTCCGTGAGTCCGCCCTGGCACAGGGCGACGTAGAGGGAGGAGGACAGGGGCTCGATGCCGTCGACGGTCACCTCCACGGTGGCGGCCGAGGCGGGGGCCGCCACGAGGCCGACCACCAGCGTCAGGACCCACACGGTCCCACGGCCCCGGACGAGCCCACGGGATCGACGCGTCGCCACGGCGCTCGCCCTCTCCTCGACGGCGTGGGGACCCGCGTTGCCCGCGAACGCATCGGATGGAACCACGGCCGACGAATGGAACGGATCGCTGGCAAAACCCCTCACGCGGCGTCGCCCGAAGCGGCGAGGGGCGCCGTGTTCGGCACGCCGGCGGCCTCCGCACCGACGCGCCCGGCCGACAGCTCCTCGATGAGCAGGCGGGCGGTGATGCGCGCGCCCTCGTAGATCACCGGCAGCCCCGAACCCGGATGGGTGCCGCCGCCGACGAGGTAGAGCCCCGGCCCGAAGCGGTTGTGCGGGCGGAAGTAGAGCATCTGCATGAGGTCGTGGGCGAGGTTGAAGGTGGCGCCCTCGTGGACGAAGAAATCGTCGCGCCACTCCGTCGGATCGACGATGCGCTCGTAGCGGATGCGGCCCTCGATATCGCCGAGCCCCAGCACCTTCAGGCGGTCGAGGACGAGGCGGCGGTAGCTCTCCCGGGTGGCGGCCCAGTCGATGCCCGCCTTCAGGTTCGGCACCGGCACGAGGACGTAGAGGCTGGTCTGGCCGGGGGGCGCCATGCCGCCGTCGGTGAAGCCCGCATGCTGCACGTAGAGCGACGGCTGCATCGGCAGGATGCCGTCGGTGATCTCGCGGATGTTGCGGGCATAATCCTGTGACAACAGGATCGTGTGATGACCGAGGCTCGCCGGCATCGGCCCGTCGAGGCCGAGATACAGCATGAAGGTCGAGCAGGAGAGCCGCGCCTTGTCGATCTTGGCGTCGCGCCAGCGCGGGCGATGCGTCTGCGGCACCAGATCCTTGATGACCTTGGCGAAATCGCCGTTGATCACCACGGCGTCGGCGTGAAGCGTCTCCGAGCCGACCACGACGCCGCACGCCTTCTTGCCCTCGAACAGCACCCGGTCGACGCTCGCGCCGAGGCGGATGTCGACGCCCATGCGGCGGGCGAGCCCGGCCATGGCCTCCGAGACGGCACCGCAGCCGCCCACGGGGTGATAGACCCCGTGCTCGTATTCGAGGAACGACAGGATGGTGAACAGGCTCGGGCACCGGAACGGCGACATGCCGAGATATTTGGTCTGAAACGCGAAGGCGAGGCGCACGCGCGGATCGGCGAAGTAGCGCCGCAGGTCCTTGTCGACGCTGCGGCCGGGATGGAGATAGGGCAGGGCGGCGAGCATCGCCGGGGAGGCCATGCTGCGCAGGGTGTGGAACGCCTGTTCCAGCACCGGCTTGAAGAACTTCAGCTTGACCCGGTTGTCGGCAAAGAACCGGCGCACGTTCTTCGCGTCGTCGGGTGCGATGCGGGCGACCTCGGCCTCGAGGCGGTCCATGTCGTTCGTGGCCTGGATCGCCCCGCCTTCCTCGAACACGAGGTGGTATTGCGGATCGAGGCGTTCCAACGTGACGTGATCCTCCAGCCGCTCACCGCAGGACTCGAAGATGTCCGCCAGAATCTGTGGGTAGAGGAAGAAGGTCGGCCCGATGTCGAAGCGGTAGCCCCCGGGCGCCTCGACGGTCTTCGTCCGCCCGCCCACCGCCGGATCCTTTTCGAGGAGCGTCACGTGGACGCCCGCGCGGGCCAGCAACAGGGCGGTGGCGAGGCCGCCGGGACCGGCGCCGACGATGATGACCCGGCGTCCGGACAAAGTCCGCAAGCCATCCCGTGACTGCAGCAACGCTCACAACTCCCACTCGATCGTCCGGATCGCCAGCCCCCTGGGCCGATCCGGATGCGCACCGTCCGCCGGGCGACCGGCCCGTGCAATCTTGAGCGTAAGGCGGGGGAGGGCAAGAGCCACGGATTGTCGCGCGTCGCAGGCGGGCGTGCGGAAGCGGGGCTTTGGCCGGCGATGGCGCGGTTTCGAGACGGTGGAATGCTTGCGCGCATCCCCGCTTCCCGCCTGCGCGGCGAGGCCCCCGAGACTCACCCGGCGCCGAGAATCACCCCAATCGCCCCGCCGCGAGGTGGTGCAGGGCGAGGGCTCCGGCGGTGGCGACGTTGAGGGAATCGAAGCCGGGCGCCATGGCGATGCGGATCGTGCGGGCACGGGCCATGAGGTCCTGCGGCAGCCCCGGTCCCTCGGTGCCGAGGAGCAGGAGGGCGCGGGGCGGGGGCACGAGGTCGGCCAGGGACTCGCGACCGGCGGGGCTGAGCGCCAGGGGGGCGAGGTCGTGGGCTTCGGCGAAGGCGAGGAGGGCCGCGCCATCGGGCAGGCGCCCGAACGGCACCGTCAGGGCCGCCCCCGCCGAGACCCGGATCGCCTTGCGGTAAAGGGGATCGCAGGTGGCGGCGTCCATCACCACGCCGTCGGCCCCGAAGGCGGCGGCGTTGCGGAACAGGCCGCCGACATTGTCGTGGTTGGTCAGGCCCACGAGGCCGACGACGAGGCAGGGCGCGGGGGCGGGGGGCGGGGCGAGGGCGGCTTCCGGTCCGCGAAGCCCCACGGCCAGGACGCCGCGATGGATGGGAAAGCCCGTGATGGCGCTCATCACGGCCTTATTCGCCACGTAGATCGGCACGCCTTGGGGCCAGTCCGCGAGAACCTCGGCGAGCCCCTCCAAGCGCTCAGGTGAGAGCAGAACGGATTCGACCTGGAACCGCGCCCCCCGCGAGAGCATCACCCGCAGGGTGACCTCGCCTTCGACGATGAAGCGGCCTTCGCGCCCGACGAGATCGCGCTCGCGCATGGCCGTGTAGGGCGCCAGGCGCGGGTCGGCGGGATCGTCGACAGGGGTCGGGCGCACCGGTCCGTCAGGCGCTCGGGGGACGGCCGCCCATACGGATGGCGAGGGGATCGGACTCGGCCTTCGTCGGCACCTTCACCAGGGCCTCGCCATCCAGCACGATCTCGCCGGCGACCGAGCAGGTGCACTAGAGGCGGGCACGGCGGCGCTCGGGCACGAGTTCGGGCACCTCGACGGTGACCTGAACCGTGTCGCCGATGCGCACGGGCGCGCGGAAATTCAGGGTCTGGCTGATGTAGACGGCGCCGGGGCCCGGCAGACGGGTGCCG
>Ga0182226_1000015_pt1 | contig 32163 bp, 31 predicted proteins | sample G6R1MG_27_FD_129658 | JGI IMG/M metagenome (GOLD analysis project Ga0182226, IMG submission 129658) | Miscanthus phyllosphere microbial communities from Michigan, USA - G6R1_MAIN_07NOV2016_LD1 MG | ecosystem: Host-associated > Plants > Phyllosphere > Phylloplane/Leaf | place: USA: Michigan...
CCGTCGCACATCAGCGGCTTGATGCGCTTGGTGACGACCGCCTTGGCCTTGAGCGAGCCGCGCTTGGACCAGACCCGGACCCAGCCGCCCTTGACGATGCCCTTCTCCTTCGCGAGCTGCTCGGAGATCTCGACGAAGGCCTCCGGCTGGAGGATCGCGTTGATCCGGGCGTGCTTGGTCCAGCCGTGGAAGTGCTCGGTCAGCCGGTAGCTCGTCGCCGCGTAGGGGAACTCCTCCGAGGTGCCGAGATCGGCGAGATCGTCCTTGAAGATGCGGGCGGCCGGAGCCCCCTTCATCTTCGGGAACGGGATGTTCGCCATGGGCGATTCGAACGGCTCGTAATGGGTCGGGAACGGCCCGTCCCGCATGAGGCTGCGGGTCCACAGGCGGGCGACGCCCTCCTGGTTGAGGATGAACGGACCGACACCGGCCTCGGGCGCGCTGGTCGGACCGAAATCCGGCACGTCGAAGCCGACCCACTGCTTGCCGTTCCACTCGATGAGCTTCTTCTTCTCCGACCACGGCTTCCCTTCCGGGTCGCACGAGGCGCGGTTGTAGAGGACGCGCCGGTTGGCCGGCCAGGCGAAGGCCCAGTTCGGGGCGATGCCACGGTCGCCGGGGTCGGTGTTGTCCCGACGGGCCATGGTGTTGCCGCGCTCGGTGTAGCAGCCGGAATAGATCCAGCAGCCGCACGCCGTGGTGCCGTCGTCCTTGAGCTGGGCGAACCCGTCGACCTGCTTGCCCGCGGCAATCGTCGCGCCGGCCGCGTCCTGGATCGGCGCCAGGGTGTAGCCGTTCAGTTCGCGCGCGAGCTCCACCGGGGTCGGCGAATGGTCGATGGCGTAGTTCCAGGTCAGGTTGAGGATCGGCTCGGCGAAGGCGCCCCCCTCCTTGGCGTACATCTCCTTCATGCGCAGGAAGAGGCCCGCCATGATCTCGATGTCCGGGCGGCACTCGCCCGGCGCGTCCTGCGCTTGCCAGTGCCATTGCAGCCAGCGGCTGGAATTCGACAGCGAGCCCTCCTCCTCGGCGAAGAGGGTGGTGGGCAGCTCGAACACCTCGGTCTGGATGCTCTTCGGATCGACGTCGTTGTACTCGCCGTGGTTCTCCCAGAAGCGGGCCGTCTCGGTCTGGAGCGGATCCATGACCACGACGAACTTCATCTTGGCGAACGCCTCCGCCATCTTGGCGCGGTTCGGGAACGAGAGCAGGGGGTTGAAGCCCTGGATCACGTAGCCCGACATCTTGCCCTGCTTGGCGAGTTCGAAGCCGCGCATGACGTCGTAGGTCGGCACGTCGAGCTTGGGCAGGTAATCGAACGCCCAGCCGTTCTCCTTGGTCGCGTGCTCGCCCCACATCGCCTTCTGGAAGGAGACGAAGAACTTGCCGTAGTTCTGCCAATAGCTCACCTGACCGGGACGCAGGGGCTTGAACTGCCGCTTGTCCATGTACTTGGCGAGATCGGGCTCCTTCTCCGTCGGCAGGTTGAGGTAGCCGGGGATGAGGTTGCTCATCAGTCCGAGGTCGGTGAGACCCTGGATGTTGGAATGGCCGCGCAGCGCCTGCATGCCGCCGCCGAGCATGCCGATGTTGCCGAGCAGCGTCTGCACGATGCACATGGCGCGGATGTTCTGCGACCCCTTGGAATGGTGGGTCCAGCCCAGGGCGTAGAGCGAGGCCATCGTCCGCTCGGGGGACGATGTCGTCGCGATGGTCTTGCAGACCTCCAGGAACTTGTCCTGGGGGGAGCCGCAGATCCGCGACACCATCTCGGGCGTGTAGATGGCGATGTGCTTCTTCAGGAGCTGCATCACGCAGCGCGGATGCTGCATGGTGGGATCGACCACCGCGTAGCCGTCCGGCCCGATCTCGTAATCCCAGGTCGTCTTGTCGTAGTCGCGCTTTTCCGGGTCGTAGCCCGTGAACAGGCCGTCCTCGAAGCCGTATCCCTCCTTCACCACGAAGCCGGCATTGGTATAGGCCGCGACGTAGCGGTGCTGGATCAGGTCGTTGTCGAGGAGGTATTTCGCGAGGCCGGACAGGAACGCGATATCGGTCCCCTGCCGGATCGGGCAGTAGATGTCGGCGACGGACGCCGTGCGCGTGAAGCGCGGATCGACGACGATGAGCTTGGCCTTGTTGTGGGCCTTGGCCTCCACCACCCATTTGAAGCCGCACGGATGCGCTTCGGCGGCGTTGCCACCCATGACCGTAATGACGTCAGCGTGCTTGATGTCCATCCAGAGGTTGGTCATCGCACCACGGCCGAACGAAGGCGCCAGACTGGCGACCGACGGGCCGTGTCAAACCCGGGCTTGGTTGTCGAAGACCACGGCCCCCATGGAGCGGACCGTCTTGTAGGTCATCCAGGCCGTTTCGTTGGACGTCGCCGAGGCACCGAGGAAGCCGACCGTGGTCCAGCGGTTGACGGTGACGTCGCCGGTCTTGGCCACGAAATTCGCGTCGCGGTCTTCCTTCATCAGGCGCGCGATGCGGTCGAGGGCGAAGTCCCACGAGACGCGCTTGAACGCGTCGGTGCCGGGCGCCCGGTACATCGGGTATTTCGTCCGGCTCTCGGAATGCACGAAGTCGAGGAGGCTCGACCCCTTGGGGCAGAGGGTGCCGCGGTTGATGGGGTGATCGGGATCCCCCTCCACGTGCATCACCGCCGAGCGGGCGTTCTTCGACTTGTCGCCGAGGCTGTAGAGGATGATGCCGCACGCGACCGAGCAATACGGACAGGTGTTCCGCGTCTCGCGCATCTGCGCCAGCTTGTAGGGGCGCACGGAGGCCGCCATGGCGGGCTCCAGGGCGCCGAAGCCGAGCGCTCCGAGGGAGCCTCCGGCAAGACCGGCGCCGACCCCTTTCAGGAGCCCCCGCCTCGAGATCTGAACGTTCATCCCGCGATCCTGTTACGAGCTATTCTCATTCCAGGATGTTACAGAAACCCGCATCGGAAACAAATGCGGTTGTGCGCCGCGCAGGCGATGGAAGCTTACGGTCGGCGGGGAACGTCATCCCCCGGCCGCCGGGACGGCGGCGGGGCTATTTCGAGGGCTGCGCCGGATTGTGGTTGGCCGGTCCGGGCGTCCGATGTTCGAGGGGCGCCTGCGGATCGTTGCCGGGCGTGTAGGTCGTGCTGGCGTTCGGCACCGGGCGATGGGCGTTCTGCTCCGTCGACTGTCCGCCGGGATTGGGCGCATCCTTGGCCGCGCTCTCCTCGCGCGGGATCGGCGCCTGGACCCAGCCGTCGACGGCGCTGCGGGATTTGTCGCCCATCACATCCTGACCCTTGATCTCGCCGGGTTGGGTCTGGGCGAAGACCGGCAACGCGCTCGCGGCCAGGAATGCGGCCAGGAACACGGCGTGGGAGGCGGTGACGAGGCGGCGCATGATCGAAGTCCTCTGATGTGCGCACCAACCGATGCGGCGTCGGCCGAGTTCCGGCGCATCCTGGGGATAGTGGCGGCCTGCGTCATATCGTGGCCGCCACAACGGCTTTATGCGCGGTTGTCCGGGCGCTAGCGTCCGCGCATGGATGGACCGACCCCGATCACGCAGCCGATGGCCGACCTGCGCGCGCTTCCTTCGGTGGACGAGGTGCTCCGCGCGGACCGGGGCCAGGAAGCCGTCGGTCGGTTCGGCCGGGCCGCCGTCGTGGCGGCGGCGCGAAGCATCCTCGACGAGACCCGGCGCGTCCTGCGCGGCGGGGAGCCGGCGGATGTCTCCCTCGCCGGGCTCGGCGACCGCGTTCTCGCTCACCTCGCGGCGAAGTCCGCATCCCGCGTGAAGGTGGTCTACAACCTCACCGGCACCGTCCTGCACACCAATCTCGGTCGCGCCCTCTTGGCGGAGGCGGCGATTGCGGCGGCCGCCCAGGCGATGCGCTGCGCCGTCGCGCTGGAATACGATCTCGACACCGGCAAGCGCGGCGAGCGCGACAGCCTCGTGCGCGACCTCCTCGTCGAGTTGACGGGGGCGGAGGACGCCACCCTCGTCAACAACAACGCCGCCGCGCTCATGCTCGTCCTCAACACCCTCGGCCAGGGGCGCGAAGCCATCGTGTCGCGCGGAGAACTCATCGAGATCGGCGGCGCGTTCCGATTGCCCGAACTCATGGCCCGCTCCGGGGTCCGCCTGCGCGAGGTCGGCACCACGAACCGGACGCACCCGAGGGATTATGCCGATGCCGTCGCGCCGGAGACCGGCCTCCTCCTCAAGGTCCATACCTCGAACTACCGGGTCGAGGGCTTCACCGCCGAGGTCGGGGCCCGCACCCTCGCCGGGCTCGCCGGGACGAGCGGCGTACCCCTCGTCAACGATCTCGGCTCGGGCACCCTCGCGGACCTCACCCAATGGGGGCTCGCCCACGAGCCCACGGTGGCGGAGGCCGTGGCGGAGGGCGCCGACCTCGTCACCTTCTCGGGCGACAAGCTCCTCGGCGGACCGCAGGCCGGGTTCATCGTCGGGCGGGCCGATCTCATCGCCCGGATCAACCGCAATCCGATGAAGCGGGCGATGCGGGTCGACAAGATCCGCCTCGCCGCCATCGAGGCGACCCTTCGGCTCTACCGCGATCCCGGGCGCCTCGCCGATTCCCTGCCCACCCTGCGGAGTCTGGCTCGGCCCATGCCGGAGATCACCGACGCGGCGGCTCGCCTCGTCACCGGCGTCGCGCGGGCGGTCGGCCCGGCCTTCACCGTCACCATCGCGCCCTGCGCCAGCCAGATCGGATCGGGTGCCCTGCCGCTGGCGACCCTGCCGAGCGCCGCGATCCGCATCGCGCGGGCCGACCGCAAGGGCAGCGCCCTCGACGCCCTCGCGGCTGCGTTCCGGAGCCTGCCGATACCGGTGATCGGCCGCATCGAGGGCGACGCTTTCTGGCTCGATTGCCGCTGCCTCGAGGACGAGGCCGGCTTCCTCGCCAACCTCGCGCCCCTGAGCCTGGCCGGCGCATGATCGTCGGGACCGCCGGGCATATCGATCACGGCAAGACCGCCCTCGTGCGGGCGCTCACGGGCGTCGAGACCGACCGCCTCAAGGAGGAGAAGGCGCGCGGCATCTCCATCGACCTCGGCTTCGCCTACCTCGACGCACCGGACGGCGGGCGCCTCGGCTTCGTCGACGTGCCCGGCCACGAACGCTTCGTGCAGACCATGCTGGCCGGTGCCGGCGGCATCGATTTCGCGCTCCTCGTCGTGGCGGCGGATGACGGGCCGATGCCGCAGACCCGCGAGCACCTCGCCATCCTCGACCTGCTCGGGCTCGAACGCGGCGTCGTGGCCCTGACGAAGGCCGATCTCGTCGACGCCGACCGCCTCGACCGCGCCGCGGCGGAGATCCGCGCCGCCCTCGCGGGCACGCGCCTCGCCGAGATCGCGATCCTGCCGGTCTCGGCGCGCACGGGCGCCGGCATCGACGATCTGCGCGCGCGGTTGTTCGCAGCCGCGCAGGCCGCGTCGACGCGCGCGGCCGGACGTCGCTTTCGCCTCTCCGTGGACCGCTCCTTCGTGATCCAGGGGGCCGGGACCGTGGTGACCGGCACGGTGCTGTCGGGGCAGGTGGCCGTGGGCGACGTCGTCACCGTCAGCCCGACGGGCCTGTCCGCCCGGGTACGGGCGATCCATGCCCAGAACGCCGTGGCGCCGCGCGGCGTCGCCGGGGAGCGCTGCGCCCTGAACCTCGTCGGCGACGGGATCGGCCGCGATGCCGTCCGGCGCGGCGACATGGTCTGCGATCCCGCCCTGCATGCCCCGGCGATCCGCATCGACGCCACCTGCCGCCTCCTGCCCTCGGAGCCGAAGGCCCTGTCCGTCTGGATGCCGGTGCGCCTGTCGCACGCCTCGGCCAACGTCGCGGCGCGGCTGGTGCCGCTCTCGGACACCCAGATGGCACCGGGCGAGACCGGCCTCGTGCAACTCGTCCTCGAAGAGCCCATCGCGGCCGTGAACGGCGACCGCTACGTCCTGCGGGACATCACGGCGCAGCGGACCATCGGCGGCGGGCGCTTTCTCGATCTGCGCGCGCCCGCCCGCAGGCGGCGCACGCCCGAGCGCCTCGCGCAACTGGCGGCGGCGTCTCGAACCGAGCCCGGTGCGCAACTCGGCGACCTCCTGGCGGTGGCGCCCCACCACGTCGCGTTCTCCGAATGGGCGCGCGATCAGGCCCTCACATCGGGCGAGGCCGACGCCCTGCTGGCGCGGCTCTCCCTGGTCACCGTACCGCGAGGCGAGGACGTGACGGTGCTCGCGCCGGAGCGCTGGGCGGCCCTCACCGACGCCCTCGTCACGCGCCTCGGGCAGTTCCATGCCGACAATCCCGACCTCATGGGCATGGGCCAGGATCCCCTGCACCTCGCCCTCGCGCCGCGCCTGCCCGTCGCGCTGTTTCGGGCGGTGCTCCAGGGTCTGGTGCGCGCGGGCCGGCTCGCGCTCCAGGGGGCCTGGGTCCGCCTGCCCGGCCACGTCGTCCAGTTCTCGCCGGCGGACGAGGCGCGCTGGGAGGCGGTTCGGCCCCGCATCGGCGGCGGCGAGCGCTTCCGGCCGCCCCGCGTGCGCGAGCTTGTCGCGCCGACCGGCATCCCGGAGGGCGAGATCCGTCGCCTCCTCAAGCTCGCGAGCCGCCTCGGACGGGTCGACGAAATCTCGCGCGACCACTTCTTCCTGCGCAGCACCGTCTCCGAGATGGTGGACATCGTCGCCCACCTGTCGCAGACCTACGGGGAAGCAGGATTCACGGCGGCGCAGTTCCGCGACCGGGTCGATAACGGCCGCAAGGTCGCGATCCTGATCCTCGAGTTCTTCGATCACCACGGCGTGACCCTGCGCCGCGAGGATCGCAGGTGGGTGAACCCGCACCGCCTGGACCTGTTCGGCGCGGCCGCCGCGTGAGGCCGCGTCTGGAGGAGAAGCGTCCCCCGGTGGGGCGTCCGGACTTCAAATCCGGGAGGGGCCGCGAGCCGGTCTCTGGTGGGTTCGACTCCCATTCTCCTCCGCCACATCCCACCCTCGGCGCTCATCCGGCGGCAGCGAGGTGCCGCGTTGGTGGAAGGGGGCACGTCGGGATCACCCCGAAGACCGTGGCCACCTCAAAACGGCCGAAGACTGCAATCCTAACGAAACGCTTATGAGATCGCCTCCGCCACCCGCTCGAACCCTAACGCGGTCGAGCGCAGAACATGGGTGCGGTCTCCAGAAGGTCGCGCGAACCCCAGACACACGATGTCTCCCACCGTTCAAGTCGCCGCCATTCATGTCCAGGCCCCCGCCTCGGACGCGGCCCAGTTCATCGTCGGCCAGGACCCGGAGGGCCACTGGGTCGCAGTCGAGATCCACGGGCGCGCCGGCGGCCTGTTCCGGAGCCGCAAGGCTGCCGTCGACTACGCCGAGGACGAGACCGACCATCGGCCGGACGCCGTGCTGCTGTCCGGGGACCGGATCGAACTGCGTCTCTGACGTCATGGCCGGCGCCTGGGCGCGGTCGGCTCCCGCATCTGGGCTCTGGACGCCGCAGCGCCGGGGTCGTCTCGTCGTCGCCCCCATGAGCGACGCCGCCGATCTCCCGGTCGACGTCGCGACGGCGGGGCAATCCTAACGGAATACTGATACGGCGGCCCCGTTCGCCCTCTCGAACCCTTATGCGAGGGGGTGCAGGCTCCGGACTCATCCGGTTCCGGGACCTCCCATGCTCACCTTTCCCTCGCAAGTCCTCGACGGCGTCTCCATGGGCGAACGCCTCGCCCAGGCGCGCCTCGCGGGCGAACTCACCAACGTGGACCTCGCCGGCCTGCCGGACCTCGACGCGGCGGAAGACGTGCGCGACGCGGCCCTGCGGAAACTCGGCTGGACGCAGGTCGGCTACGCCCTGGTCGGCACGCATCCCGTGGTCGCGCGGGCGCTGGGTCTGGACGGACCCGTCGTCGCGCCGCTGATCCGCGAGACGGTGCTCGAGGATTCCGCCCTCCTGCGGCTGCCGCGCGGCGTCCTCGGCGCGGGCGTCGGTCTCGCCTTCCTGCTCGGTCGCTCGTTCCCGTTCTCGGACGAGGAGCCTCTCACCGCCCGCAATGCGTCCCAGGCCTGCCTCGCCTGCCGGGTCGACCTGCACGTCCTGGGGCGACGCACCCTTTCGCCGGCCCTCCTCGACGAACGCTCCGCCACCGCCGACCTCGGGCTCGACGTCGCACATGGGGCCGGCCCCTGGATCGAGGGCTGGGCCGCGGCCGACCTCGCGGCGACGGAGGCGAGCCTCGCCATCGACGGCCACGTGGTCGTGCGCGGCCACGGGCGTGACGTGATGGGCGACCCGTTCGCCGCGGTGGCTTGGCTGGCGCGTCGGCTCGCCGAACGCGGCTCGGGGCTGAGCGCGGGCGACCTCGTCTCGGTCGGCGGCTGCACCGCCTTGGCGCAGGTGTTGCCGGGTCAGACGCTGTCGGCCATGTTCGGCAGCCTCGGCACGGTCTCGCTCGATCTGCGCTGAACGCCGGGGTGCCGTTTCGGTCCCGGCATGCGCGCATGCGCAGCGAGCGGGACGCTCACACGTTGCTGGTCGTTCGCGCGCTGACCAACGCAAAGAGGCCCGCCGCGTCCCGCGCGCGCCGCAGGGCGGCGGCGGTCTCGGGGGCCCTGAGCTTGCGCGCCACGCAGGCGAGGGCGTTGAGGTTTCCGCCACCGTCGCCCGTCGGCAGCAGCAGCAGGAACACGAGGTCCACGGGCCGCTCGTCGACGGCGTCGAAGGCGAGGGGCTCCCGCAGGCGCGCCAGCAGGCCGAACGGCCTCGCCACCGTCTCCAGCCGCGCGTGCGGCAGCGCCACGCCGTCGCCGACCCCGGTCGAGCCGAGGCCCTCCCGGCGGACCAGGGCACCGAGGATCGTGCCGGCATCGAGGTCGAGGGACCGGGCCGCGCGTCGGGCGAGTTCGTCCAGGAGGGCGGTCTTGCCGGAGGCGCGCAGGCCGTGGACCACGTCCCCCGGCGCGAGGATGTCGTCGATGGTCATCGCGTCGGTCACCTGGGGGCAGGGCTGGGTTTCAACGGTTCGTCTCCGTCGGCGTCGGCTTGGCGTCGTTCGCAGCGCGCAACTTGAGGTTCGGTTCGTCGTCGGGCGCGCGCAGGCGATAGCCGACGCCGGTCTCGGTGAGGAGGATGCGCGGCCGCTCCGGGTCGGCCTCCAGCTTCTGCCGGAGCTGGCGCATGTAGACCCGCAGGTATTGCGGCTCGGACGAGACCGAGACCTCGTGCATGAGCTGGGCATGGGTCAGCACCTTGCCGGCGTGCAGGACGAGGACACGCAGGAAGTCGTACTCCCGCGGGGTCAGCTTCACCTCGGCGTCGTTGACCTTCACCACGCGCCGCACGAGGTCGACGGAGAGGCCGTCGACCCGGAAGACCGGGCGCTCGCCTCGGGCGGCCAGTTGATGGCGCAGGGCCGCGCGCAGGCGGGCCAGCAGTTCCGCCATGCCGAAGGGCTTGGTCACGTAGTCGTCGGCGCCGAGGTCGAGGGCTTCGACCTTGCCGCCCTCGTCGTCCCGGCTCGACAGCACCACCACCGGCAATCCGGGATGGCTCGCGCGGATCGCCCGGAGGAGATCGTGCCCGCGCATGTCGGGCAGGCCGAGGTCGAGGATGACGAGGTCCGGGCTATGGCGCGCGAGCACCTCCAGGGCGGTGGCGGCGTTCGGGGCCTCCAGGATGGCATAGCCCTGGGTGGACAGGCCCATGCGCAGCAGCTTGCGGATCGGCGGCTCGTCGTCGATGACGAGGATGGTCGGGCTCATGCGGCGATATCCCTCGACGTTGTCCGTGCCGGAACCGGGAGCGTCACGGTGAAGGCGGCCCCCAACCGGTCGTGGCGGTTGCCGGCGGTGACGGTCCCGCCCATGGCCTCCACGAATCCGCGGGAAATGGCGAGGCCGAGCCCGGTGCCGGCCCGGACGTGGTCGCTCTTCCGGACCCGGTAGAATTTGTCGAACACCCGCTCCACGTCCGCCTCGGGCAGGCCGAAGCCCTCGTCCAGCACCTCGATGCGGACCGCGCGGCCGTCGTGCCGGGCACGGACCGTCACGGTCGAGCCCTCGGGGGCGTACTTGGCGGCATTGTCGAGGAGATTGACGAGGACTTGCTCGAACAGGACCGGGTCGAGCCGCAGGGTCGGCAGGTCGGGGTCGATCTCGACGGCGACCACGTGGCCCGCCAGGACCACCTGGGTGCGCCGCAGGGCGGTGTCGACGGTCTCCGCCACGTCCTGGGGGGCGAAGTTCGGCGCCACGGCACCGGCCTCCAGGCGCGTCATGTCGAGGAGGTTGACGATGAAGCGGTTCAACCGCTCCGATTCCTCGATGATCGTGGACAGGAGCTCGGTCTTGGCCTCGGCGGGGAGGGCCGCATCGAGGTCGCGCAGGGTGGTGGCGGCGCCGAGCACGGAGGCGAGCGGGGTCCGCAGGTCGTGGCTGATCGAGGTGAGGAGCGCCTGGCGCAACCTGTCGGTCTCGGCGGCGCGCTCGGCCCGGTCGAGATCCTCCACGAGGCGCACCCGCTCGATGGCGAGGGCGCCCATGTCGGCGAGCGCGTCGAGGAGGCGCCGGGCCTCCGGCGTCAGGATCGGTCCGGTGCCGTCCGCGTCGAGGCCGATGACCCCGATGATGCCGCGTCCGGTGCGCATGGGCAGGAACAGGCGCTTGGCGCCCGGCAGGGTGTCGGCGCCCCGCCCCGCCGGGCGCTCGTTGTCGAAGGCCCACTGCGCGGCGGCGAGATCGGCCGCGTCCAGCATGTCCTCGGGCGGGTAGCCGGCCCGAACCGTGACGGCCTTGCCGTCCGGCAGCAACAGCACGACGCGCACCTTCAACATGGCGGCGACCTGGGCGGAGGTCGCCCACAGCACGTCGTCGAGCGTCCCGCAGGCCGCGAGCTTGCGCGAGAACCCGAACAGACGCTCCGTCGCCTTGGCACGCCCCTGGCTGACGACGGCGGTCCGGCGCGCCCGGGCGGCGAGGTTCGAGACCAGCACCGCCACCACGGTGAAGAGCAGGAAGGCGGCGACGTTGGTCGGGTCCGAGATGGTGAGGGTGTAGACCGGCGGCAGGAAGAAGAAGTTGTAGGAGAGCGAGGACGCGACCACCGAGGCGAGCGAGGGGCCGAGCCCCCAGCGCACGGCCACCGCCACGACGGCGGTGAGCAGCATGAGGTCGGCGTTCTCGATGCCCGTATAGGGTTCCAGCAGCAGGGCGAGCCCGAGCGCCGCGCCGGTGCCGAGGAGCGCCAGGAGGTAGGCCCGGGCATCCAAGGCGGCGGGTGGGGCGACGGTGGCCACCGGCCGGCGCGCGCCCGCGTCGGACGTCGGCATGGCCTCGCCGGGGACCACGTGGACGCTGATGTTGCCGCTGCGGCGCACGAGGTCGTGCACCACGGAGCCGTTGACGAGTTCGAACAGCCACGACCGCGCCGCCTTGCCGACGACGATGTGGTTGACGTTGGCGGACTGCGCGTAGGCGAGGATTTCGTCCGCGACGCGCCGCCCGCCGGGCAGGGTGACGGCGTCGCCTCCGAGCCGGTCGGCGAGGCGCAGGACTTCGGCGATCCGGTCGCGCTCGGCCTCCGACAGGGAGGCGGCGCGCGGCCCTTCGACGACCAGGGCGGTCCAGGGCGCGTGCAGGCGGTCGGCGAGGCGCTTGGCGTAGCGCACGAGGCTGGCGGAGCGCGGGTCCTGGCTGACGCAGACGAGGACGCGTTCCCCCGCGGCCCAGGGGCCGGGGATCGCGTTGGCCCGCATGTGGCTGAGGAGTTCGTCGTCGACCCGGTCGGCGGTGCGGCGCAGGGCGAGTTCACGCAGGGCCGTGAGGTTGCCGCGGGAGAAGTAGTGCTTCAGCGCCCGCTCGGCATTCGTCGGGACGTAGACCTTGCCCGCCTTCAGGCGCTCGATCAGGTCGTCCGGGTTGAGATCGACCACCTCGATGTCGTCGGCCCGGTCGAGGACGCCGTCCGGCACCGTCTCCCGGACCCGGATGCGGGTGATGGAGGCCACGACGTCGTTGAGGCTTTCCACATGCTGGATGTTGAGGGTGGTGAGGACGTCGATGCCGGCGTCGAGCAGCTCCTCGACGTCCTGGTAGCGCTTCGGGTGGCGCGAGCCGGGCGGGTTGGTGTGGGCGAGTTCGTCCACGAGGGCGATCTGCGGCCGGCGGGCGAGGAGGGCGTCGAGGTCCATCTCATGGAGCACGGTGCCGTGATAGGGAACGGACCGCCGTGGAACAGCCTCGAATCCGTCGAGTAGGGCTTCGGTCTCCGCCCGCCCGTGGGTCTCGACCACGCCGACGACGACGTCGGCGCCGGCCTTCGAGCGGGCCCGGCCGATGGTGAGCATCTCGTAGGTCTTGCCGACGCCCGGTGCGGCGCCGAGGAAGACCTTGAGCCGGCCGCGCGTCCGCTCCTCCCGGCGCGCCGCTTCGAGCAGGGCGTCGGGCGATGGGCGGTTCGGGTCGCGGCCGGTCTCGGGCATGTTCGCTCCTCAACGCTTGGCAAGGTCGTCCAGGGCGAGGTTAAGCGCCAGGACATTGACGCGCGGTTCGCCGAAGAGGCCGAGGGTGCGGCCCTGGATCTGCCCGGCGACGAGGTCGCGCAGCTTGTCCTCGGGCAGGTTGCGGGCCCTGGCGATCCGCGGCACCTGGAACAGGGCCGCCTCGGGCGAGACGTCCGGGTCGAGGCCCGAACCGCTCGTCGTGACGAGGTCGACCGGCACCGGCTGTCCCGGGTTCTCGGCGCGCAGGGCGTCGAGATCGGCCTTCACCCGCTCGGCGAGCGCCGCGCTCGTCGGCCCGAGGTTCGAGCCCGCGGAGTTGGCGGCGTTGTAGGGGGCCGGCACGGTCTTGGCGGCGTCGGCCGGGTCGGCGGCGGTGGTGGCCGAGGGCCGGCCGTGGAAGGTGCCCTCGCCGGTGAAGCTCTGCCCGATCAGGCTGGAGCCGACGACCGTCCCGTCACGCTCGATCAGGCTGCCGGCGGCCTTGGCCGGGAAGACCGCACCGGCGATGCCCGTGACGGCGAGCGGGTAGGCGAGGCCGGTGACCGCCGTCAGGGCGACGAGGAGGACGAGGGCGGGGCGAAGCTGGTTCAACATGAGAGGTCTCCTTCGACCTTCGGTTCAGGCGAGATGGAGGGCGGTGACGGCGAGGTCGATGGCCTTGATGGCCACGAAGGGCACGAGGACGCCGCCGAGGCCGTAGATCAGGAGGTTGCGCCGCAGGAGCGAGGCGGCCCCGACCGGCCGGTAGGTCACGCCCTTGAGCGCGAGCGGGATCAGCGCGACGATGACCAGCGCATTGAAGATGATGGCCGAGAGGATGGCGCTCTGCGGCGAGGCCAGACCCATGACGTTCAGCGCCTGAAGCTGCGGGTAGAGCGTCAGGAACATCGCCGGGATGATGGCGAAATACTTGGCCACGTCGTTGGCGATGGAGAACGTGGTGAGGGCGCCGCGGGTCATGAGCAGCTGCTTGCCGATTCCGACGATCTCGATGAGCTTGGTCGGGTCGCTGTCGAGGTCGACCATGTTGCCGGCCTCGCGGGCCGCCACCGTGCCGGTGTTCATCGCCACGCCGACATCGGCCTGGGCGAGCGCGGGAGCGTCGTTGGTGCCGTCGCCGCACATCGCCACGAGCTTGCCCTCGGCCTGCTCGCGCCGGATGAGCGCCAGCTTGTCCTCGGGGGTCGCCTGGGCGAGGAAGTCGTCCACCCCGGCCTCGGCCGCGATGGCGGCGGCGGTCATGGGGTTGTCGCCGGTGATCATCACCGTGCGGATGCCCATGCGGCGCAGTTCCGCGAAGCGCTCGCGGATGCCGCCCTTCACGATGTCCTTGAGGTAGACCACGCCGAGCAGGCGTCCGTCCCGGGCCACGGCGAGCGGGGTGCCGCCGGCCTTGGCGATGTCCTCGGCGATGGCGCGGATCTGGCCCACGACATCGGTCTCGGCGGCCGGCTGGTAGGCCAGGGCCGCGCTGGAGCCACGGGTGGCCATCGGCTGCCCGGACACGGAGGCGATGACGGCGTCGACCGCACCCTTGCGGATGGACGAGCCGTCGAGGTCGACGCCCGACATGCGCGACTGCGCCGTGAACGGCACGAAGGTGGCGTTGAGCCCGGCCATGTCGCGGGCGCGCAGGCCGTACTTGTCCTTGGCCAGCACCACGATGGAACGGCCCTCGGGGGTCTCGTCGGCCAGGGAGGCGAGCTGCGCCGCATCGGCGAGGTCCTGCTCGCTGACGCCACGGACCGGCCGGAACTCGGTGGCCTGACGGTTGCCCAGCGTGATCGTGCCGGTCTTGTCCAGGAGCAGCGTGTCGACGTCGCCCGCGGCCTCGACGGCGCGGCCCGACATGGCGAGCACGTTGAAGCGCACCAGCCGGTCCATGCCGGCGATGCCGATGGCGGAGAGCAGCGCGCCGATGGTGGTGGGGATCAGCGTCACGAAGAGGGCGACCAGAACGATGACCGGGATGGAGCCGCCGGCGTAGCGCGCGAAGCTCGGGATCGTCGCCACGGCGAAGACGAAGACGATGGTGAGGCCGGCGAGCAGGATGTTCAGCGCGATCTCGTTCGGAGTCTTCTGGCGGGACGCGCCCTCGACCAGCGCGATCATGCGGTCGACGAAGGTCGAGCCGGCCGCCGCCGTGATGCGGACCTTGATTTCGTCCGAGAGCACCTGGGTGCCGCCGGTGACCGCCGAGCGGTCGCCGCCCGATTCCCGGATGACGGGGGCGGACTCGCCGGTGATGGCGGCCTCGTTGACCGAGGCGACGCCCTCGATGACCTCGCCGTCGGAGGGGATCAGGTCGCCGGCCTCCACGAGGACGACGTCGCCGACCTTGAGCGAGGTGCCGGACACCATCTCGAAGGTGCGTCCCTGTCCGGTGAGGCGCTTGGCCTGCATCTCGGTGCGGGTGCGGCGCAGGCTGTCGGCCTGGGCCTTGCCGCGCCCCTCGGCGAGGGCCTCGGCGAAGTTGGCGAACAGCAGCGTGAACCAGAGCCAGAGGACGATCTGGCCGGAGAAGAACAGGTCGCTGCCCCCGGTGAGGAGGTCGCGGGCGAAGAGCACGGTGGTGAGGGCGGCGACGACCTCGACCACGAACATGACCGGGTTGCGGATCATGGCGCGGGGGTCGAGCTTCCTGACGGAGCCGAGGAGTGCGGGCCCGACGAGGGCGGCGCTGAAGAGCGATGACGTCTTGCGGGACATGGGTTGCGGTGTCCGGAGAGGGCGAGGAGGCCCGGCGGGCGACGCCGGGCCTGCCGGTTCAGGGGGCGGTCGCGCCGGTGGCCAGGGTGTAGGCCGCGCCGAGGGCGAGGCCCCCGAGCAGGGCGACGCCGAGGAGGGCGAGCACGAGGTCGGACGCGCGGACCGGCTTGGCCTCGGCACCGTGGGGCCGGTGCCGCGGTGGCCGATGCAGCATGAGGTGGTGGCGCGGGACGCGCCGGTTCGGGAGGGTGCGCGGCATCTCAGCCCCCCGTGCCGAAGGTCTGGCCCGCCGCGCCGGCGAGGTGCTCGACCACGGGGCCGAGGGCCAGGGACGGGAAGAAGGTCAGGCCGCCGACGATGAGGATGACGCCGACGAGGAGGCCGACGAACAGGCCGCCATGGGTCGGGAAGGTGCCGGCCGACGCCGGAACCCGCTTCTTCGCGGCGAGCGAGCCCGCTATGGCCAGGGCCGGGATGATGACGAAGAACCGTCCGATCAGCATCCCGAGCCCCAGCAGGCTGTTGTAGAACAACGTGTTGCCGCTGAGCCCGCCGAAGGCCGAGCCGTTGTTGGCCGCCGCCGAGGTGAAGGCGTAGAGGATCTCCGAGAAGCCGTGCGGCCCGGCATTGGCGGGACCGGCGAGGCCGGCCGGAAGGACGGTCGCGAGGGCGGTTCCCCCCAGCATCGCCAGGGGCAGGCAGAGGATGGCGAGCATGGCCATCTTGACCTCGCGCGCCTCGATCTTCTTGCCGAGGTATTCCGGCGTGCGCCCGACCATGAGCCCGGCGACGAAGATCGCCACCACGACGAAGACGAGCATGCCGTAGAGGCCCGCGCCCACGCCGCCGACGATGATCTCGCCGAGTTGCATGTTGATGAGCGGGATCAGGCCGCCCAGCGCGGTGAAGCTGTCGTGCATGGCGTTGACCGCGCCGCACGAGGCGGCGGTGGTGACGACGGCGAACAGGGCCGAGGCCACGATGCCGAAGCGGACCTCCTTGCCCTCCATGTTGCCCCCCGTCAGCCCGAGGCCGTTCAGCACGGAACTGCCCGACGCCTCGCTGGCGTAGGTGACGGCGACGCCGGCGAGGAACAGCACGCCCATGGCGGCGAGGATGGCCCAGCCCTGACGCTCGTCGCCGACCATGCGGCCGAAGACGTTGGTGAGGGCGGCGCCGAGGGCGAAGATCGAGACGATCTGCACGAAGTTCGACAGGGCGGTGGGGTTCTCGAACGGGTGCGCGGCGTTGGCGTTGAAGAAGCCGCCGCCGTTGGTGCCGAGCATCTTGATGGCGACCTGGCTCGCCACCGGGCCGACCGCGATGGTCTGCTTGGCGCCCTCGAGCGTCGTGGCGTCGACGTAGGCCGAGAGGGTCTGCGGCATGCCCTGCGAGACCAGGAACAGCGCGTAGACGAGGCAGATCGGCAGCAGCACGTAGAGGGTGCAGCGGGTGAGATCGACCCAGAACGAGCCGACGGTCCGGGCCGAGGCCCTGGCGAAGCCGCGGATCAACGCGACGGCGAGGGCGATGCCGGTGGCCGCCGAGAGGAAGTTCTGGTGCGTCAGCCCCAGCATCTGGCTGAGATACGAGAGGGTGCTCTCGCCCCCGTAGTTCTGCCAGTTGGTGTTGGTGACGAAGCTCGCCGCCGTGTTGAAGGCGAGGTCCGGCGCCACCGCCGACTGGCCCATGGGGTTGAGCGGCAGCACGTCCTGCAGGCGCAGCACCGCGTAGAGCAGCACGAAGCCGAGCACGTGGAAGGCGAGCATGGCGAGGCCGTAGCCGAGCCAGGTCTGTTCATGGCGCTCGTCGATGCCGGCGGCGCGGTAGAGCCCGCGCTCGACGGGGGCGAGCACGCGCGAGAGAGGGGTTCGCTCCCCGGTGAAGACGCGCGTCATGTACCAGCCGAGGGGCTTCACGAGCGCGACGACGACCGCGCAGAACAGCGCGATCTGTATCCAGCCGTTAGGGGTCATGGGATGTGGTCCGGCAAGGCCGCTCAGAACCGCTCGGGGCGGACGAGGGCGTAGGTGAGGTAGACGAGGAGGCCGGCGGTCACGAGGGCGCCGAGGGCGAGGTCGAGGGTCATGGGAGCGGGCCTCAGAGGCGTTCGCAGAGCGTGACGTAGGCGGCGGCCAAGCCGAAGAAGGCGATGGCTCCGGCCAGGAAGGCGATGTCGAGCATGGGAGGGTATCCGTTCGGGCCCCCTGGCCGCGGGTGCCCCGCGACCGACCTGGGCCCATCCCGAATGTGGGCGGAAACCGCGTTAGGGTTCGAGACGGAAAGGGAGGCGATCCCATAAGGATCTCATCAGGATCAGCGGGATTGCGAGCCCCGGACGCGGCCTTCGCGGCGAACCTTCGGACGCCAGGCGGCCTGCAGGTCCTGGCAGGCGCCGGGGGCATCGACGAGCATGGCCCTCGGGCAGGCGGCGCGCCACAGGGCGCGGTCCACCTGGATCACCCCCGTATCCGGGCCCACGAACCCGCTGTAGGGCACGCCGCAGGCCGGGCAGCGCCCGACGACCCGGCAGAGGTCCGCGGCGCCGGCAGCCGCATGGCTCGGCTCGGGCGGAGCCGAGCCGGACGGGAAGCGGGGCGTGAGGCCGGCCAGGCGCGCCCGCAGGCCGAGCGGGAACCCGGCGCTCACGAAGCGGGTAGCAGGTCGAGGACGTTCAGGACGAGCAGGGCGAGGGACAGGGCCGACCACGAGCCGAGGCTCAGGATCGTCAGGGCGAAGGCGCGGTCGGCCCTGCACGCGGCGGCGATGTGCCGAAAGACGGTCATTCGGGTTCTCCACGCGGGCGACGGCCCGGCGGAGCGAGAAATCCTCGTTCCCCCGTTAGGGAACAAGACGAAGGCAGAGCCTCCGGCATAAGGACGTCATGAGGATCGCTCGACGGGGCGGGCAGGACGGGACCGGGGCCGATGCGCATCCGAGGCGGGGGAGGCTTCGAGCGGCCACGCCAGGCCGCCCGCGATGCCCATCGGTCGGGCCTAGCAGCCTCGCTCTCCGCCAGAGGCGGCAGGAAGCGAACAGGGTCAAGAAGAGCATGCCGGGCGTCAGGCATCAGGGCGACCGGTCGAGGCGTCAAGAGCACCACTCCGAAAAATGTATTCGGACTGAAACGCGAGCCGCAAACAGGAGATTTTTTGCGATGATGGATTTACTTATTACATAAAGGCAATGAAGTCTTATGCTTTGTTGCATGGTAGATCGGTCATCAGGGCACTTCGGGCCAGACTGTTAAAGGAGTGCTCGAACCGGACCGAATAACAGCCCAGGCAGATCGCCGCCTGACACTCTATCGGTCGCACAACCGCGGCCTTCACCCCAAGGGTAGGGCTCGGATCATGGCCGTACGGATCGATCACGAGCCTCCTTCCGCGCTCTCGACGCTCTGCCTATCGACGATCGGCGTCGTCGAGATCGCCGCGCCGCCTCCCGACACGAGACGCGCAGCGCATGATGGAAGCGCGTCAGGGGGCCATCGCAATCGCACAGGTCGAAATGGTCATGGACAGTTCGGCACCGTTTGCTTGTTCCAGCCAGGCTTCGCCAGGGGAATCAACGCCGCGCTCAGCGACCGTTCCGCATCACTCAGGTCACTCTCGTCGCGCGGTGCATTCCGGTCGCAGCGACTCCGGTTCTCCGCCGTCAATATCAGCACGGGCTTCGACCGGACCCCGCTCGAATCACACCCCACACTTTTCCAGGAACATCGTTTCCGGCGGATCCATTCGATCTGTGCAAGCGCGGGTCCTCACACTTTGCAGAAAAGGGACAGGGTGAGGTGTGGGCCATGTCCGGATGGGTCACACCTCACGCCAGCCCTCTCCTTCCAGAAGAGGAAGCTCGTTGCCCATGAGCAATCCGAGGTGACCGACCGGAAACCGTATCATCCATCGCGGGCGAGACGCTTACAGGCCGATCCGGTCGTAATCCAGGGATGAAACGCAAAGCGCAGCCTGCGTTCGATTGCGGACGCCAAGTTTGCGCATGATCTCCGAGACATGCGCTTTGACCATCGAATCCCCGATGCCGAGTTCGTGCGCGATCTGCTTGTTGATTTTCCCGTGCTTGATCATGGTCAGCACGTTCATTTGCGCGGGCGTCAAGGTCGCGATGCGCTCCGAGGCACTATTGGCCAGGGGCGCGGATTCGCTAGCGATGTCGGGGACGAAGATGGCGCCGTCCATCACCCGCCCGATCGCGTCGAGATAAGTCGCCTTTCCGCATGATTTCGGCACGAATCCGGCCGCCCCGAGACGCAGGGCCTCGCGGATGATGCGGGGCTCGTCGAGGCCCGACACGATGAGGATCGGGATCCGCGGAAAGGTAATCCGCAAGGTCATCAGCCCGTCGAAGCCGTTCACGCCCTTCATCGTCAGGTCGAGCAAGATGAGATCGAGGCCCGGATGCTCCCGAATGACGGTTCGGGCCGCCTCGATACCGTCCGCTTCCTCGATCTTCGTGCGCGGCAGACCGCTCTGAAGCATGTGGCGCAGGGCTTCGCGGAAGAGCGGATGATCGTCCACCAGAACGATGTGCACGTCACGCCCCCTGCGTGGTCGACCGCGCCTTCGGGCACGCCGAATTTAAGTGAGTGCGGCCGCCCGAGCGGGTCAAGGGCTCGAATCGATAGAAATGACTTATGGAAAAAAAGCAACGGACGTTGCGGCGAAACGGTAATTTCCATTTCAGAAAAGAAATAAGAATATCATAAGTGACATGTACCAAAGTTATGGTGCCGGTCTTCGGGTTTTGAGCCATAAAAATCCCAGGCTGAATGCATAAGCGGCCAGAACAACAATGAATATCGCGGCCTGACGACTGGTCAGGACCGCCAGGGAGAGACGCATGGCCAAGTTGAACTCGGGGCGTGCGCCCCGTCCGTCGATGCTCGCCACGGCCTCGCTGATCGCCGTCGGCCTGGGCCTTTCGGCCCCGGCCCCGGCCCTCGCCGAGAAGGCCGGACCGGTGACCTGGGAGGACATCCTCAACGACCAGAACACGAACGATGACATCCTGATGTACGGCATGGGCGTGAAGGCCCAGCGTTACAGCACCCTGGACAAGATCAACGTCAACAACGTCAACCTGCTCAAGCCGAAGTGGTCGTTCTCGTTCGGTGACGAGAAGCAGCGTGGTCAGGAAGGCCAAGCCCTGGTCCGCGATGGCATCATCTACATCACGGCCTCGTATTCGCGCATCTTCGCCCTCGACGCCAAGACCGGCAAGAAGATCTGGGGCTATTCCGCCCGCCTGCCGGACGACATCCGCCCGTGCTGCGACGTGGTGAGCCGCGGCGCCGCGCTCTACGGCGACAAGATCTACTTCGGCACCCTCGACGCCTCCATGGTGGCGCTCGACGCCAAGACCGGCAAGGTGGTGTGGAACAAGAAGTTCGACGACCACGCCGCCGGCTACGCCTTCACCGGCGCGCCGACCATCGCCAAGGACAAGAAGACCGGCAAGGTCATGCTCATCCACGGCAATTCCGGCGACGAGTTCGGTGCCGTCGGCAAGCTCTACGCCCGCGATACCGAGACCGGTGAAGAGATCTGGATGCGTCCCCTCGTCGAGGGACACATGGGCCGCCTCAACGGCAAGCCCTCGACCCCGACCGGTGACGCCAAGGCCCCGTCCTGGCCCAACGACAAGGACGGCAAGAAGGTCGATGCCTGGAATCACGGCGGCGGCGCCCCGTGGCAGAGCGCGATCTACGACGACAAGACCAACACCATCATCATCGGCACCGGCAACCCGGCTCCGTGGAACCATCACTACCGCTCGCCCGGCGACAGCCTGTTCACGTCCGGCCAAGTCTATATCGAGCCCTCGAACGGCGAGCCCGTGGGCTTCTACCAGCACACCCCCAACGATGCCTGGGACTTCTCCGGCAACAACGAGATCGTCCTGTTCGACCTCGAGAAGGACGGCAAGACCGTCCGCGCCGGGGCGCATGCCGACCGCAACGGCTTCTTCTTCCTCACCGACACGGACAAGCTCACCGCCCGCGACGGCCAGATCAACAAGCCGACCTCCCTCATCGCCGCCTATCCGTTCGTCAAGGACATCTCCTGGGCCAAGGGCTTCGACCTGAAGACCGGCCGTCCCATCGAGGTCGAGGGCCAGCGTCCGCCGGCACCGGGCCCGGGCGAGACCAAGGGCAAATCCATCGAGGTGACGCCGAACTTCCTCGGCGGCAAGAACTGGAGCCCGATGTCCTACAGTCAGGACACCGGCCTGTTCTACATCCCCTCCAACGACTGGAAGGAGGATTACTGGACGGAGAACGTGACCTACAAGGCGGGCTCCGCCTATCTCGGCCAGGGCTTCCGCATCCACCGCAAGTTCGACACCCATGTCGGCGCCCTGCGGGCCATCGATCCGAAGACCGGCAAGATCGTCTGGGAGGCCCTCGAGCACATGCCGCTGTGGGGCGGCAACATGGCGACGAAGGGCGGCCTCGTCTTCCAGGGCACCAGCGACGGCTACTTCAAGGCCTTCGACGCCAAGACCGGCAAGGAACTGTGGAAATTCCAGACCGGCTCCGGCGTCGTCTCGGTGCCGACCACCTGGGAGGAGAACGGCAAGCAGTACATCGGCATCTCGTCGGGTTACGGCGGCGCCGTGCCCCTGTGGGGCGGTGACATGGCCGACCAGACCAAGCTCGTCAGCCAGGGCGGCTCGTTCTGGGTGTTCGAACTGCCGACGGATACCGCATCCGCCGAGTGAGCCCTCCGAGACGATGCCCGGACACCTGCTTCCGGACATCGTCTCGCCGGTCCGGGGCCGGAATGCCGCGTCCCCGGATCCTTGGCTCCGTCCCGCCCCGTCCCGCAACGCGTCCTTCAACCGGGAGCTGACCCATGTCGGCCCGACGAATTCTGTCCTCCGCCCGTTCCGGTCCCGGCCTCGGCCTCCTCATCGGTGCCGTCGCGGCGCTCGGTCTCACCGGCGGCTTCGCCGCCCGTGCGCAGACCGTCGTCAACAACGCCGAGGAGCGGCCCGATCCGTGGGTGATCGGCGGCTGCACCATCGGCCCGAAAGCCAGATGCCCGGGGGCGGACCTGCGCCACGCCGACCTGAAGAACGCGGACCTGAACGGCGCCGACCTCACGGGCGCCAACCTCGCCCGAGCCGACCTGCGCCACGCGGACCTGCGCGGGGCGCGCCTCGACGGGGCCAATCTCGGCGGCGCTCAACTCCAGATCGCCTTCATGCAGGGGCTGAAGGCGAAGAACGCCTCCTTCGTCGGCGCCAACCTCGATCACGCCCGCATGTCGGGCGCGGATTTCTCCGGGGCGGACTTCACCGTGGCGAACCTCGAGATGGTCCAGGCCAAGCGCGCCCAGTTCGTCGGCGCCAAGCTCGTCAACGCCGACCTGCAGGAAGCGAAGTTCTACGAGGTCAACCTCACCGGCGCGACCATGGACGGCGCCAAGATCCGGTTCGCCATCTTCCAGGATGCGTGGATGCCGGATTGCAGGAGCTGCCCGATCCATTGGCAGACCGACAAGCCGGTCTGGGAGACCTACCCGGCGGCATCCCTTTCCCCGGCCGACGGCTCCGGGGATGCCTCCGACGGTCCCAGGGCCCCTCGGTGAGGCTCGTCCTCGCCGTGGCGATGATCCCCCTCGGCCTGACGGCCGCGCGAGGCGGCGACACGGCGGTCGACACCAGCATCCGCCGCTCCTTCGCCCGGTGCCGGGTGGTCGAAGACGAGGGAGAGCGGGTCCGATGCTACGACAAGCTCGCGACCCTTCTGGCGCCGCCGCGATTCCAGGGGCGCCTCACCGCCCAGACGGATTCGTTCGAGGTCACCGAACCCACGGTCCTGCGCTACGAGAGCGATGGCCCGATCTTCGTCATGTACCTCAAGGATGCGGCCGGCGGCACCGTCCAGAACCTCCATATCGGCGGCGGCGGCGTCGCCACCTTCCTCATCGAGACGCCCGGAACCTACTCGCTTCAGGTGAGCGGCTCCGAATCGTGGCGCATCTGGCTCGATCCGGCCTGAACGGACCGCCGCGCCCCCACCCAGCCCAAACAACCGGGATTCAGCGCATGACCAAGATCGCCAGCACGATGCGGACCCTCGGGTTTCTCGCCTGCGCGCTGTCCCTCCTCGCCGTCGTACCGAGCTCGGTGCGCGCCCATGGCGATGGCGCGCCCCAGCCGGTCGACACGAAGGGGCTCGAGCCCCTCGGCGACGAGATCCGCCCCATCAATCCCTACCTCGGCAACGCCACGGCCGTGTCGATCGGCGCGGGCGGCTACAACCAGAACTGCGCCCGCTGCCACGGCCTCGACGCGAAATCGGGCGGCATGGCGCCCGACCTGCGCGAGGTCGAGAGCGGCGAGGCCGGCGATGGCTGGTTCATCACCCGCGTCCTGCACGGCGCCAAGAAGGACGACCGCTATCGGATGCCTCCCTTCGAGGGAATCCTGAGCCAGGAGGCGATCTGGGCCATCCGGACCTACATCGAGGCGCAGCCCAAGAACTGAGGCAGTCCCCGTGATCGAGGCGCGGAGCGGAAGCGGCAGGCGAGGTCATGCGGTCGCGAGACTGGGGTCGGGGCTGGCGTTCGGTCTCCTGCTCTGGGCGTGGGCGGACACGGCCCTGGCGGAGATCAAGGAGTATCAGATCCGCCGCATGCTCCTGCTCAAGACCGCCTGCGGCGTGTCCGGTCTCGACAGGTCCGGGATCGCGCCGGATCCAAGCCCGACCCCGCTCCCGGCCCCGCCCCCGGCGGATCGCTACACGGACCGGTTCCTGGCGACCTGCGAGAACGCTACCCACTACCCCGACGGCGTGGAGATCCTCTGCCCCGATACGGAGGACGAGCGGGATTGCCGCCTCGTCACCCGCCCGCGCGAATTCCCGCATCTCGATTCCTTGCGACGGTGACGACACGATGGGCCCGGACGCGGCGCGACACGACACCGATGCGTCCGCACCCCGCCGTGGGGCGGGCGCCCGCCTGAGCCGCACGACGCGCCTGCTGCACTGGGGGGTCGGCCTGTCCGTCCTCGGGATGCTCGCCGGCGGCTACTGGCTCCGCGGGATCCCGGGCGGCCCCGACAAGTCCGCCCTCGTCCAGGTGCACAAGTCCTTCGGCATGCTGGTGCTCGCCGCCGCCCTCGCGCGCCTGATCTGGCGGATCCGGGAAGGGCTGCCGCGTCCCCTGCAGAGCCATCCTCCCCTCGCGCGTCGGGTCGCGGTGGGCGTCCACGGCGCCCTCATCGCCGCGACGCTGGCGATGCCCCTCAGCGGCATCGGCCGCTCGCTCGCCTATGCGCGGCCCGTCGCCGTGTTCGGCTGGCCGGTGATCCCCCAAATGGTCGAGCGCAAGCACGAGCCCCTGTCCGTCGTCTTCTCGGGCCTCCACGATTGGCTCGCCCTCGTCCTCGCCGTCGGCATCGGCCTGCACGCCCTCGCGGCGTTCAAGCATCACCTCATTGATCGGGACGAAACCTTGCGGCGCATGGTCGGCTGGCCCGCCGGGGGATGCGGGCGATGATCGGGCGGCGCGCCGGCCTCCTCCTCCTCGTCCACCTCCTCGCGGGGGCGGCGACGGCCTCCGATCTCGACGCACGGACCGGATACCGCGTCCAGAACTACCGCGCGCCCGTGACCCTGCCGGTGGAAGGCGGGACACGGGTCGACCTCGCCGAGGTCGACCGCCTCACCCGGGCGGGCGCCGTGCTCGTCGACGTGATGCCTCAGCGCGGCGGCTACGATCCGGCCACGGGCGCATGGCGACTGGTGGACCGGCGCGACACGATTCCGGGTGCCGTCTGGCTTCCCGAGGTCGGGCGCGGCAGCCTCGACACCCGCCTCGCCCGATACTTTGCCCTGTCCCTGACGCGGTTGACCGGGGGCGATCGGGCCCGGCCGGTCGTGTTCTTCTGCATGGCCGATTGCTGGATGTCGTGGAACGCCGTCAGGCGCGCCGCCGGCCTCGGCTACACCCGGCTCTCCTGGTTCGCCGACGGCACGGATGGGTGGCGGGAGGACGACCGGCCCTTCGTGCCCGCCGTGCCACCCCCGGTCCCGCTCCTCGAGGACAGCGAGGCGACGCCCCCATGATCCCGTTCCCACATCACCGCCGCGCGATCCTCGCCGCCGCCGGGGGCGCTCCCTCCTCCTCGCGAAAGGATCCCCTCGATTCGCCCCTGTGGGAGGGGCACGCGCGGGCCTATCTCGGTGATCGCGCCGTGGTGTTCGACGACCGCGTTCGCGTCGTCCTGCCCCTCGTCACGGAGAACCAGGCACAGGTGCCCGTCCTCGTCGATGCGCGCGCGCTGGGCAGCGTCGACGAGATCGCGGTGATCACCGACATCCACCCCTTCCCCCTCACCCTGCGGATGGCGATGCCGGCGGCGCGGGCCTTCGTGGCGTTCCGCATGAAGATCGAGCAGGCGACGCCGATCCGCGCCGCCGTGCGCAAGGGCGATCTGTGGCATGTCGGCGGGCGCCACCTCGACGCCCAGGGCGGCGGTTGCTCGGTCCCCCCCGTGGTGGCCAAGACCGTCGCCTGGAATCGGATCGGCGAGATCCGGGCCCGGACCTGGCACGAGGCCGACGGGGCCCTGCGCCTGCGTCTGCGCCTCCTCCACCCCATGGACAACGGCATGATCGCCAATATCCCGGTGTTCATCGTCGAGACCCTCGACGTCGCCGATGCCGACGGGGCGCCCCTGGCGACGCTTCGCCTCAGTGAGGCCATCGCGGACGACCCGACGTTGACCCTTCTGCCGGAGGCGCGGGCGGCCGGACGAATCCTGCGGGTGACCGCCCGGAACAACAACGGCGGCGTCTTCCGGACGGACGTCCCCATCCCAGAGGGAAGCGCGCCGGACACCCGGGAGGATCGACCGTGACACGACCCGGGCCAAGCTCCCCGACGCGGACGAACCGGCGCGAATGCCTCGGCCTGGGGCTGGCGGCGGCGCTGACGCCGCTCCTGCCGCCGGGCGCCGAGGCCAAGCCCCTGCGCTATACCCTCGCGCCCGTCACCATCGCCCCCGGGATCTGGACGCTCTTCGGCGCGCCCGAGCCCATTACGGCGGCCAATGGCGGGGCCATCGCCAACGTGACGATCCTCGACACGTCGGACGGGGCGGTGCTCGTCGATGCCGGACCGTCGCACCGCTACGGCGAAGCCCTGAAGGCCCTCGCCGAGGCGCTGACGGGCAAGCCCGTGGTGCGTATCTACCTCACCCATTACCACGCCGACCACGTCCTCGGCGCCACCGCCTTCGAGACCGGTATCGTCGCGGCGGGCCAGGACCTCACCGACGATCTTCGCCGCTTCGGCGACGCGCTCACCAGCGGCATGTACCACGTCGCCGGAGACTGGATGCGCGGCACCGGCATTCCCCAGCCCGGCCGGTTCATGGCCGAGGGCGTCGAGGCCGTGGGGGGACGCCGCTTCCGCATCCTCCGGCTGTCGGGCCACACCCGCGAGGATCTGTGCGTGTTCGAGGAGAGCACAGGCCTGTTGTTCGCCGGCGATCTCGTCTTCCTCGACCGCGCCGCGACGACACCGGACGCGAACCTGCCGGCCTGGCGAACCGCGCTCACGACCCTGGCGGGGATCGACCATCGCCTCATGGTCCCCGGCCACGGACCGGTGGAGGCGGGACGCCGGGGCATCGACCAGACCCGGCGCTGGCTCGACGCCATCGAGACCCGGATCGAGGACGGCTTCCGGCGCGGCCTCGACATCACCGAACTCATGGCCGCGCCGCTGCCGGACTGGACGACCCCCATCGCCGTCGCGGAATACGAGTCCGCCCGCTCCGTCATGCATCTCATGCCCGGTCTGGAAGCGACGGAATTACCGCTCCTCCATCGAGCCTGACCAACACGGCCAAGCCCGATCGCCTCGCTGGCCCGGGCTTTCCGGCCTGCCCACCGGATCGCGCCGACAGCCCCCTTCGAACGGGTGGACGGCGCGGAATCTCCTGCCCGATGACGGCGACCCTCCCCCGCAGCGCAGGCGCGATGCTCTGCCCATCGGCCCGTCCACCCTGGCAGCCCGATACGGTTTCGGCTGACTGCCGCGGATTGCTCATGCGCGACGAGCGCCCCCTCCCGAAGGGAGACGCCCACGATCCGCCGCATCCGACGACGAAGACAAATCCACCGCACTTGCACCCAATGCATTTCATAAATCTATTATTATATTCTGTTGCAAACTGTATTAATCAGTCAAGTCTATGCCCAAGCCTTCTGTCTATATTGAAGGCTTCACGACGATGATCAACATGAGCCGTCTGACGGTGCGTTTGCCCGCCATGACGATCGGTCTCGCCCTGTTCAGCGCGGCGGCGATGGGCGGCTTCAGTTGGAATTCGGCGCGCAGCAGCCTGATGGAGGCGGCTCGGGCTCGGCTCCAGCTCACCGCCGCGGCCGAGCGCAACGGCATCGGGCTCATCGCCGACCGCCTGCAAGCGGATTTCCTGGCCACCGCCTCCCATCCCATCCTCTCCGCCAACGGGCCGGACATGATGGAGATGATCGATCTGAGGCGGCCCGACATCCGGGCGATGGTGACGGCCTTCCAGGCGCCGAAGACCGTCGAGGGCCGCGTCGCCCTGGACGGGCTCTCCACGCACACCCTGTACGGACAGCGCCACGCCAAGGTGCAGGAGGTCGCCCGCAAGCTCGTCGGCCAGCCCGGCTATGCCGACCTCATGGTGCTCGATCAGGACGGACGCATCATCTACACCACGACGAAGGGAAGCGATTTCGCCACGTCGGTGACCGACGACGCCTTGCGCAAGACCGGGATCGCGCGGCTCTACGAGCGCATGCGCTACGGCGACGACGAAACCACTCATTTCGAGGATTACGCGCCGTATCCCGTGGGCGAAGGTCCCTCGGCCTTCATCGGCCGCGTCCTGACGAAGTCCACCAGCATCGCCATGGGCACCGACGACGTTCAGGAGCGCGCCGGCTTCGTCGTCATGCGGGTCGACTCGAAGCTGTTCGACCGCACGCTGACCCAGCGCACGGGCCTGGGCGAGACCGGCCAGGCCTTCGCCATCGGCGGTGACGGCATCCTGCGCAGCAATCCGGCCCTGACGACCCGCGCCAAGGCGGGCAGCCCGTCGACCCAGCTCGACATCGATCCGAAAGCCCTCGGGGACGGCGAGACGTTCACCGTCGTGAGCGAGGACGGCCCGCGCCTGGCCGCCTCCGTCACCACCACGGTGCTGGGCGCGCCCTGGACGATCGTCGCCGAGCAGAGCGAGGCCGAGGTGGTCGAACCCGTGCGGACCCTGTCGCGGACCCTGGGGGTCATCGCCCTCGCGGTGCTGGCCGTGACGGCCCTGCTCGGCCTCGGCCTCGCCCGCTCCATCGTGCGCCCCCTGCAATCCCTGACCCGCGCCCTGAAGGCCCTGGCCGGACGCGAACCGTTGGCGGAGGTTCCCGGCAGCACGCGCCGGGACGAGATCGGCGACATCGCCCGCGCCGTGGTGACGATCCGCGACATCTCGCTGGAGGAAGCGGCGCAGCAGCTCCGGACCACGGAGGCGGCGCGCCTCGTCGAGGAGCAGAACCGGCGCGCCCTCCTGCGCGACCTCGCCGGAAAGTTCGAGCATTCCGTCGGCGGCATCGTCGATCGGGTCTCGCTGGCGGTGAACGACCTCCATGCCTCCTCGAGCGGCATGAAGCGCGCCGTGGCGGACACGTCGCAGCGCTCCGGCAACGTCGCCGCCGCGGCGCAACAGACCGCCGGCAGCGTCAACGCCGTCGCGGCGGCGGCCGAGGAACTCGGCGCCACCGTCGAGGAAATCGGACGGCAGATCGAGCAGGCGGCCGACCTCTCCGCCGCGACGGTCGAGGAAGCCATCCGCGCCGAGGCGACGATGGCGAGCCTCGCCGCCGCCGCCACCCGCATCGAGGACGTGATCAAGCTCGTCTCGACCATCGCGAGCCAGACCAACCTGCTGGCCCTCAACGCGACCAGCGAGGCCGCGCGCGCGGGCGAAGCCGGCCGTGGCTTCGCCGTCGTGGCCATGGAGGTCAAGGAACTGGCGAACCAGACGACACAGGCCACGGGCGAGATCGGTCAGCAGGTGGCCTCGATCCAGACGGCGACGAACGCGGCCCTGCACGTGATCCAGGGCATCCTCGCCCGCATCCGCTCCATGAATTCCGTCACGACGAACATCGCCTCCGCCGTCGAGGAGCAGGGCGTCACCACGCAGGAGATCGTGCGCAACATGAACCAGGCTTCGGCCGGCACCGGTGCGGTCACCACCGACATCGCCGAAGTTGCCCGCGTCGCCGACGAGGCGGGCCTCGTGGCCGGATCGGTCCTGGCCGCCTCGGACGACCTCGCGACACAATCCGAGCGTCTGCGGGCCGAGATCGACCACTTCCTGAACGACGTCCGCGCCGCCTGATGCCGGTCTTCGTGCGATCCCCGCGGACCACGTGGGAAGCGTACGAATTCGGATCAGGGCGTTGCCGCATGACGAGGGGGGATGTCCTGATCCGCGCACGGGTCGAGGCGATCCCGAACGCGCTGACCTAGACGCGGAGCCTGTTCGAACACCGGCATCTGGTCGCCGCCGTAGCATCGGCTCTCGTTGGTACCGGGGCCGAGCGCGCCGCGGCCGAGGTCGACCGGCTGGTTGCGGCCGGCGAAGTCGGGGCACTCGGGCGTGACGCGCGCTGGCCGCAACCGGTTTGCTCGACACGGGAGATGATCGGCATCGAGCGTGGTCTTCAGGCCGCCGCGGTCGACCTTGCCGTCATGCCGCGTGGAAAGCTCCCCCGCCGTGGCGCGGGTCGAGGAACTCATGGGCTTCGCCGATCTGAACCCGGAACACGAGCAGGCCGCACGGGTCGTCGGCGTTGGCGTGCCGGAGATCCGACGGCTCAAGCAGCTGGAGGACGCGAACAGCAAGCTCAAGAGGCTGGTCGCCGATCTGACGCTGGACCGCTTGATGCTGCAGGACGTGGACTTGCTCCGATTTAGTCGAGAGCGGTTTGGTGTGTGAAGCCCCTTTCGAACTGGGTGGGGCTGGTGAAGCCGAACGCCGAGTGACGGCGGCGGGGATTGTAGAAGCCATCGATGTAACGGGCCAACGCGTCGATGGCCTCGGCTCGTGTCTGGAACGCGGTGCGCCAGACCAGTTCGCTCTTCAGCGTCTCGAAGAACGTCTCGACCATCGCGTTGTCGAAGCAATTTCCCTTGCCGGACATCGAGATCACGGTGCCATGTCTGCGTAGTTCCGCTTGATACGCGTTAGCACAGTACTGACTGCCGCGGTCGGAATGATGCAATAAACCTGGTCCGGGCTGCCGGACGACGAGGGCACGTCGCAGCGCAGTCAAGGCAAGTTCCGTGTGAAGACGGTCGCCCGCCGCCCAACCCACGACGCGGCGGGAGTACAGGTCGAGGACCACCGCCAGAGACAGCCAGCCCTCCCGCGTCCAGATGTAGGAGATGTCCGCCCCCCACTTCCGATCCGGTCCGGGTGCCGTGAAGTCCTGATCGAGGTGGTTGGGCGCGATCGGGAAGGCATGGCCGCTGTCCGTCGTGCGTCGGAAGCGGCGCGGCTGACGGGCCTTGAGCCCGTTCTCCCGCATCAGCCGGGCCACGCGCCGCCGGCCAGCCGCCAAGCCCTGCTCGCGCAGTTCGTGGGTCATACGCGGGCTGCCGTAGGTCTCGTGCGAGAGCGTGAAGGCGGATCGGACATGGGCGAGCAGCACGAGATCCTAGCGCTGCCGCGTCGAGGCGGGACGACTCTTCCAGGCAAAATAGCCGCTCGGACTCACGTCGAGAGTTTTGCACAGGCGCGCGACCGAGAAGTCCTTTTTCGCCGCGTCGACGAGGTGGAACCTCATCGACTTCCCTCCTCGGGCCGAAAAAAGCCGCGGCCCGCTTCAGGATCTCCCGCTCCTGGCGCAGCACCTCGTTCTCACGGCGCAGGCGCTTGAGCTCGGCGGCCATGTCCTCCTGCCGGTCCGCTGGTGGATGATCCCTCTCCCGCTCACGTCGGCCGTCGATCCAGTTGCGTAGTATCGAGAGCCCGACGCCGAGATCGGCGGCGACCTCCCGGCGGGACCGCCCGCTTGTCTGGGCCAGCCGCACCGCCTCGGCACGAAACTCAGGGGTAAAGGTCTGCTTCCGGTCTGCCATGGAAACCCTCCTCCTTCAGGAAAAAAGCTCTCCACTTTTCCGGAGCAAGTCCAGAAAGACCGGGGCGCCAATCTCAAAGCGATCCGCGATCAGGCCACGGCCGACGCCGCCTTCCTATGACCCACATCCCTGCGATGAGCTATGTGGGAGAATGGGTGACGACGGTGTGTTGAAGGCGGCGTATCGAGGCGGGTGTCGAGCCTGCCAGAACCTCTCATCGAGAGCGATACGCCTCTGGAGACACCGACCAACGTCGTCCGGCTTCGTCAGCCTGAAGACATCGACGATCCCCTGACGGACGTGCTGCGCGCCGGCGCGCGCCGCCTGCTTGCCCAAGCCGTCGAGTTGGAGGCGGACGCCTTCCTGATGGCGATGCAGGACCTGCGGCGGCCGGATGGGCGTGCCCGACTGGTCCGGCACGGCCACGGGCCGGAGCGCGAGCTCCAGACCGGGATCGGTCCGGTGTCGGTGGCGCGCGTTCGCGTGCGGGATCGCGGCGCGAGCGGGTCTGAGGGCCGGGTCCGGTTCACCTCGACGCTCCTGCCGAAGTGGGCGCGGCGCCCCCGCAGCCTGGATGCGTTGCTGCCGGTCTTGTCCCTGCGCGGCATCTCGACCGGCGACTTCCAGGAGGCGCTGGCCGCCCTTCTGGGTCGTGACGCCCCGAACCTCTCGCCGGCCGTCATAACCTGTCTGACCGCGACCTGGGCGGACGAGTACGCCCGCTGGCAGGGCCGCGATCTCTTCCGCGCGCCGCTACGCCTACGTCTGGGC
>Ga0182226_1000016_pt1 | contig 31566 bp, 30 predicted proteins | sample G6R1MG_27_FD_129658 | JGI IMG/M metagenome (GOLD analysis project Ga0182226, IMG submission 129658) | Miscanthus phyllosphere microbial communities from Michigan, USA - G6R1_MAIN_07NOV2016_LD1 MG | ecosystem: Host-associated > Plants > Phyllosphere > Phylloplane/Leaf | place: USA: Michigan...
GGTGGTCTCGGGCAAGCCCGGTGAACTCGGCGGCGTCGTCCAGATGCAGACTGTGGATTGAACGGGCGGCCTCACGAGCGCGGGAAGCGGGAATCCGAGAGCATGCGTTCGCAGCGCGCGTCCGGCTGCAACGTCTGCTTTCGAGGCCGCCGTTAGATTGCTCCTATGACCTAGTTGGGTCGGAAGCAGCCCCTCGCGGCGGGTACCAAGCGTCAGATTTCGACCACTAGGAGGAGGTCGTTGAGCCCGCGGAGGTGGCTCTCGGGAGTGTTCGTCGGGCGCATCCGTTGAGTCTGACGCGCCCGCGTTTCCGAACGGTTAAGCGGATCGCGCCTATCGGACGGGATCACCCCACGGGCAGGTCGCATCGAGCTCCCGAAACAGGTCGTCGGGCAGCACGGGAAAACCGCTGACGAGGGCCTCCACGGTGTCATGATGGCTGAACCCATCCGAGGCGCGCCAGACCCATCCCTCGGCAAGCTCGTCCTCCCAGGTGCCCTCCCAGGAAACCGGCTCGACCGTGTAGCCGAGGTGGAACGCGTAGGCCGTGAGGACGGCCTGGCGAAGGGGCGAGATCGAGTCTGACATTGGATACCTCCGCCCCGGAGGATGCCACCTCGGCCGGGCCGGTGCGATCAAGTGAGTGGATGACTCCCGAAAAATTCCGGGTGGCCCGCGTGGCCTGGAACGGGACACGGGTGCGGTGGCAGGCTGGTCCCGTGATGCCCCAAGGGCCGGCTGCGAGCCGGCATCCCGCATCGCCGACCACCCCGCCGGACCCCGTCCGAGTGGGGCCTAAACACGTCATCCGGTCCCGCAATCGGTCCCGCGAATGGCTGGAAGAGGCGTTTCCCCTAGGGCGGCGTGGATGGGGCCAGACCGTTATGAGCGGTCGGCTCTAACCATTGAGCTACAGGCCCTGACCGTTCTACTTCAACGGCTTCACGTCCGGTCCGTCGCGGCGCCCGTGATCGGGCGGCAGAAACGGCGACAGAAACGCCCCGTTTGGGTATCCGGCGCCGGCCGTTTCGGCAAGTGCCGAGCTCGACGAGGTGCGCGTTTCGCGCAAGCCCACCGGGTTTGGGCCTCGTCGCAACCTCGACCGGCCCGCGAGCCTATCGTGGGTCCAGGGCGGTCACGATGCGGGTGCAGGTGCGGGCGGGGGCCGAAGCGGGGGCCTCCGTCGGTGGAGCGGACGGGCCCCAGGCGACGAGGCCGGTCCCGATGGGGGCGGGGCCCGTCGAGACCAGGGCGGAGCGGCCGGCGCGGGTTCCCCTCGCGTCGGTGACGGATACCTCGATGCGCAGGAACAGGCGCGGGGCGGGCCGGGGCGTTGGCGGCCCCCCCGGCGTGGGGGCGGACCGGCGCAGGCGCGTCGTGTCGAACTGGCCGCCCGGGTTGAACACCGTCACGGACGGGCGCAGGCGCCCCGCGAGGGCGGGCGTCATCGACGGCAGTTGCTCGATCTCGTCGGCACTGACGAAGGGTCCGTTGCGGGGGCCATCGGCGAGGCCGCGGGCGCGGTATTGCGGGGCCTCGGCACCGCCCCCGGGCTCGGGCGTGTCGTCGGGATCGCGAAAATCCACGATCTCGGCGGCGAGGGTCTGGGCGTCGCCGTCCGGAACCGCGAGGGCGCGCAGGGCCTCCTCCAGGGCGGGCCGAGGGGTGGTGTTGAGGTCGAGGAGGCGGCCCTGGTCGCGAACGGCGATCCGGGCGGTCAGCCCGCCCGGCAGCGGACACGCAACGGGACTGCCGTCCTCCGGCAGGTCGAGGCCGGGCGTTCGATAGGTGCGCTCGACGACGAAGCCGACGGCGAGGAGACGGGCGATCCCGTCCGCCAATCCCTGGAGCCGGACCTCGTCGCCCCGCGTGGTCGCGAGGGTGGTGCGCGTCTGCAGGCGCAGGGCCGCCGTCGCGGCCGCCGCCGACAGCACGACGAGGATCGCCAAGACCGCCGGCAGCACGAAGCCGGCTTCGCCGGGAGATTCCCCTGCGGAAAACCGACCGGGTCCGAAGGGCGAGCCCTTCGCGGGTCCAGGGCGGAGCCCTGGAGACGTCGGACGCCGCCCGGCGGCCACCGGAGGGATGACCCCTTCGGAATCCCTGACGGACGGGCGCCCGTCGCGAACAATGGGACCGGGTCTCCTCATGGTTGCACCCCGATGGGGATCAGCAACGGCGCCCAGCGTCGCCGATCGGAAGACGGAAACGTGAGCTGCAGTTCCACCAGGGACGGATAGGCATCCCGCCGCGACCATTCCGCCAGCCATTGCGGCGGCAGCTTCGGCCCCGGACTGCCGAAATAGCGCAGTTCAACTCCCGTGAGACGGCCGAGCAGGCGCTCGGGCGCGGGACCATCGGCGTCGCCGCCCCGCAGCGGCTCGCGGCTCTCCACGAGGTCGAGGCCGGCCTCGCCCGGCACCACCCGCAGGTCGAGGCGCTGCTCGGCCGCGCGCTCGACGTCGCGGTTCGCCGGCAGGATGGCGGAGAGGCCGTCGGCCGTGCCGAGGAAGGGCGGAAGCAAGCCGTCCGGGCGTCGGCCCGCCACGTCGCCGAGGGTGCGGCGCAGGTGGTCGCGCACGGTCTGCATCGCCTCGTCGTCGGCGAGGCGCGCCGAGACACCGGCGATGGAGCCCGTCATCGACAGGGCCTGCGACAGCATCACGCCGATCAGGGCCGCGAGGGCGAGGCCGACGAGCATCTCCACCAGGGTGAAGCCGGCCTCCGAGGGGGCAGGGGAGACCTCAGCCACCGGAGGCTCCGGCCATGACGGTGACGTAGACCGGGCGCCCCTCGGGGCCGCCGCGGGTCAGGCAGACCCGCCACAGGGGCGGGAGCTTGTGCCAGCCGAGGCGTGGGCCGACATCCGTGACGCTGAGGGTCCAGGGCTCGCCGTCGGAGAAGGCGCCCCGTTCGAGGCCCGGATGCAGGCCGGCGGCGGCCCGCAGGGCCACGATCCCGCGCGCCTCGTCGACGACGCGATCGGCGGCCGCCACCCGTCCGAGGCCGAGGCCGGTGCTGCCCGCGACCTGAAGCGCCGCCACCATGCCGAGGGCCACGAGGGCGAAGGCCACCAGAACCTCCACCAGGGTGAAGCCGGCCTCGTTCGGTTCGGCGGGCGTCACGGCGTGCCCTCCGCCGCCTGGACGAGGCCGGTCAGCGGGCTCACCGTGAGGATCCGGGCGGCGTGGCCGAGGGTGAGGAACAGGCGGGCCCCGGAGGTGCTGCCGTCCGGCAGGAAGCGGATCTCGCCGGGGTCCCCCCATTTCGAGGCCGGCACGTCGAGCCGCAGGGCGACGGTGAGGGGAATCGCAGGGGCGCCGGGCCGCGAACTCACGAGGCGGTTGCCCGCTCCGTCGAGGACGAGGCGCATGGGCCGCCCAGTCCGGATCGCCTCGCCCCGCAGGAGGTCGATCTCCGTCCGAAGGGTCTCGGCCGTGCGCCCGAGGCGGCGGGCCGGCACCAGCGTGTCGAGGGCGGGGCCGGCGGACGCGGCGGCGAGGCCGAGGATCGCCAGGACGGCGAGCATCTCGATCAGGCTGAAGCCGTCCTCCCCGAGGCCCCGAGCGCCCGTGCGCATCAGTTGCTCGACGCGTCGGCATCCTCGCCGGTGCCGCCGGGCTGGCCGTCGCGGCCGAGGCTGTAGACCTCGAACGGCGTGCCGCCGGTGCCGGGGCTGCGGTACAGGTAGGGCCGGCCCCAGGGGTCGATCAGCCCCTTGGCGTCGCGCACGTAGGGACCCTGCCAGTTGACGCCGGCGGGCGCGGAGACCAGGGCCGCGAGCCCCTGCTGCGAATTGGGGTAGCTGCCCGCGTCGAGGTAGTAGAGTTCGACGGAGCGGGCGATGTTCTTGGTCTGCACCTTGGCGGCATCGCCCTTGGCGCGGCCGAGGTAGCCGAGCACCTGCGGCGTCACCATGGTGGCGATCATCCCGATGATCGCCAGGACGACGAGCAGTTCCACGAGGGAGAAACCGTCCTCGCCGCCTTCGCGCGGGCGCGCGGTCATCGAGGTCTGTCGCGTGTCGTGCATCTCGGTGGTTCCTGCTCCGCCACCGCAGGACCCTAGGGAGGTCGCGTAAAGATTCCCCTGTCCGCCGCCGTCGAATCCTCACTCAGCGCGCCATCTCGCCGACGCTGAGGATGGCCCCCATCACCGACATGATGAGGCCGCCGATGAGGCCGCCGAGGGTCACGGTCACGAGGGGGGTGAGCAGGGCGAGCAGGCGGTCGATGCGCTCGCGGGTCTGGGTCTCGTGCATCTCGGCGGCGTGGATGAGGACGGGGCCGAGGCGGTTCACCTGCTCGCCGCTGGCGATGAGGTTGAGGGTCGAGGGCGCGTAGGTCTTGAGGGCGGCAAGACCGCTCGCGAGGCTGGCCCCCTCCGTCAGGCGTCGGCTCGCCTGGGCCAGGGCCTCGCGGAACAGGTGGTTGCGCGCCAGCGGCCGCGTCGCCGCCACGGCCTCGGGAATCGGCACGGAGGCGTTCAGCAGGGTGCCGAGCACCCGGCAGAGGCGGCCGAATTCAGCGCCGACGACGATCTCGCGCACCAGGGGGATCCGCAGGGCCCAGCGGCTGCGGGCGGCGGCGAAGGCCGGCTTCCCCCAGGCCCGCGCCACGAGGGTGGCGAGGAGCACCAGCCCGACGAGGATGTGGGGCCACCACGCCGCGAGGGTGTCGCCGAGCGCCTGCGCCGCCCGGATGGCGAAGGGCGGCTCGCGACCGGCCCCCTCGAACATCGGCGCCAGGGCCGGCACCAGCACGCCGATCACCATGGCGAGAGTGCCGATGGCCATCAGCAGCAGCAGGCTCGGATAGACCATGGCCGAGGAGAGGTGGCGCCGCACGGCGTCCCGGCGTTCGAGGGAGGCGGTGAGGCTCGCGATGACGTCGACGAGGGTGCCGGTGGCCTCGCCGGCCCGCACGGCGTCGATCATGTCGCGCGGGAATGCCTGGGGATGGGCCGCCATGGCTTTCGACAGGGAGGCGCCCGCCACCACCCGTTCGAGGAGATCCGTGAGGACGGGCCGCATGGCGACGGAAGCCTGCCGCTGCACCAGCCGCAAGCCCTGATCGACGGTGAGCCCGGCCTCCAGGAGCGTGCCGAACTCCTTCAGGAAGGCGATCCGCGCCGGATCGGCGATGCGGTCGCGGCCGAACAGGTCGCGCTTCCAGAACGGGAGCCCGCCCGCGGCGGCCGGCGCGATGGAAAAGACCCGCAGGCCGTCGGCGCGCAGATCCGCCACCGCGCGCTCGCGGCCCCGCGCCTCGATGCGCCCGGAACGCAGGCGGCCGTTCGCGTCGTAGGCCTTGTAGGCGAAGGCCGGCATCAGACCAGCCCCTCGAAGACGCGGCCGATCTCGTCGAGGGTGGTCTCCCCGGCGAGCACCTTGGCCCGCGCCGTCTCCGCGAGGGTGGCCATGCCGGCGGCCCGCGCCCGGGCGCTGAGGGTCTGCTCGTCGGCGCCGTCGCAGATCAGGGCGCGGAGTTCCGCGTCGAGGGGCATCACCTCGGAGACGACGCTGCGGCCGCGATAGCCCGAGCCGTTGCAGGCCGCGCAGCCGCAGGCCCGGCGCAGGCGCAAGGGCGGGCCTTCGGCGGGGTGGCCGAGGCGCAGGCGTTCTTCCGGCGTCGCCGCGTCCGGCACCGCGCATTCGGCGCAGACCCGGCGCACGAGGCGCTGGGCGACGACGCCGTTGAGGGTCGCGGCGATGAGGAAGCGCTCCACCCCCATGTCGACGAGGCGCGTCACCGTGGCGGGGGCCGAGTTGGTGTGCAGGGTCGAGATCACGAGGTGGCCGGTGAGCGACGCCTGGACGGCGATGCGGGCGGTCTCGCCGTCGCGGATCTCGCCGACCATGACCACGTCGGGGTCCTGACGCAGGATCGAGCGGAGCGCGGCGGCGAAATCGAGGCCGATGCCCGGATGGGCCTGGACCTGATTGACGCCGGCCATGCGGTACTCGACGGGGTCCTCCACGGTGACGACCTTGAGGTGGGTGCCGTTGATGCGCCGCAGGGCCGCGTAGAGGGTCGTGGTCTTGCCGGAGCCCGTGGGGCCGGTGACGAGGACGAGGCCGTTGGGCCGGCGCGTCATGGCGTCGATCTGGGCAATGGCCGCTTCGTCGAAGCCGAGTCCGGCGAAATCCTCGACCCGGCGCGAGCCGTCGAGGACGCGCATCACCACGCTCTCGCCATGGGCGGTGGGCAGGGTCGAGATGCGCAGGTCGATGTCGTGGCCGCGATCCGCCACCTGCATGCGGCCGTCCTGGGGCAGGCGCCGCTCGGCGATGTTGAGGCCGGCCAGGATCTTGATGCGGGTGGTCAGCGCGAGCTGCACGGACTTGGTCAGGCGCTCGGATTCCACGAGGACGCCATCGACCCGGTAGCGCACGCGGACATCCGCCTCCTCGGCCTCGATGTGGATGTCGGAGGCCGAGAGTTCGAAGGCCTTGCGCACCAGCCGCGCCGCGAGGCGCACGATGGGGGCCTGGCTCGCCACGTCCTGCAGCCGGGCGAGGTCGCCGTCGAGGCCGGCGGCGTCGGCCTCGTCCGCCTCGCCGTCGCCGTAGACGGCCCGGTGCGCCCGCTCGAAGGCGCCGGGACCGATGATGCGCAGGGACACGGTCCGGTCGGTGAGGTGAGCCAGGGCCGCCGGGGCCTCGGCGTCGAACACGTCCACCACCGCGACGGTGAGCACCCCGTCCCGGTCCGACACGGGCAGGACGCGGGCGCGCCCGCAATAATCGCCGTCGAGGAGGTCCGGGAGCACGGCCTGGGCCGGGATCGCGTCCTCGGCGAGGAAACTCAGGCCCGTGGCGTCGGCCAGCGCGGTGACGAGGGTCGCCTCATGCAGCAGCCCGCTCTCCGTCAGAATGACGGGCAGGGGGCGCCGTCCCGGTCGGTCGAGGGCGGCCTGGGCCTGGTCGAGGCCGGCAGCGTCGAGGGCCTGGGTGCGCGCGAGATAGGCGAGGAAATCGCGGGCGGCGTCGGTGGCGTCGCGCCCCGGCGCACGCCGATCCGGCCGGGGGCGACGCGGACGGCTCTTGGCGGCCCAGATGGAGAGCATGCGGACGCGTCCGGTTCCACGACGGAGGGGGCCGGACGCCGATGGGTCCGTGCATTTAAGCCAAATGAAACCACCACAGCGGTAAAGATTGCGTCTCGCACCCGCCGTGTGCGGCCGATCTCGGGGGTGGACGTGAACGGAGACGCGCTCAAGTCCATGCCGGCCCTGGCCCAGGCCGGGCAGGGCCTCAAGGCGGCGTTGCGCTGGTGGGTCTCGGAACTCGGCAGCTTCGTGGACGGCAAGGGTCCACCGACGCCGGCGCGCAGCGACCTCATGCTCTATCTCGGCCCCCTCGGGACGGGCCAGGCCCTCACCCTGATCGACCGGCGGGAGGACACCCCGCGCCGCTACACCCTGGCGGCGGAGACCGACGACCTGGCCGAGCGCCTCGCGGCGATCCGGGGAACGGCCCGTCAGGCGGTCTCCGTCACCCTCCTGGTCGATCCCGAACTCTGCTTCCTGCGCACCCTCTCCCTGCCCCTGGCGGTGCTGCCGCGCATGCGCGACGTCCTTGCCCAGGAGCTGGAGGCCGCGACGCCGTTCCGGATGCAAGGCGTCTATTCGGATTGGTACGTCGAGGGCGAGGGAGAGGACGGCCTGCGGGTGCGCCACGTGGTTCTCAAGCGGGCCCGGCTCGATCCCATCCTGGCCGTGCTGGCGAGTGCCGGACTCGATGCGGGCGCGGTCAGCGTCGGCCCGTCCGAGGATCGGGCGATGCCGGTGGATCTCCTCAGCGGCGGCCAGCGGCCGGTGCCGCGCCTGGTCCGGGGGCTGACGGCAGGCGACGCCGGGGCGATGGCCCTGTCCGCCGGCCTGTTGCTCGGCGCCTTCGGCCTCCTGCGCGCGCACCAGGCCGCCACCCTGGACGGCCTGGAGGCGGCGAGCTTCGAGGCCCGGCGGGCCGCGCCGCATCGGCTGGCGCCGCCGGTCCAGGCCCTGGCCTCCACCCTCGCGGCGGAGCGGGCGGCTCGGCCGCCCCTGGCGGTTCTGTGGTCGGATCTGGCCGCCGCCCTGCCCGACACGGCCTTCGCCGAGGGCCTGCATCTCGGCCCCGAGGGGGTGCGCGCCACCCTGCGGACCACGGACACCGAGGCGGCCCTGCGAGCCCTGCGGGCCGGACCGGGCATCGCCACCGTCGTGACGCACGAGAGCGAGGGCGCCGCCGGGCGTCTCGTGGTCGGGCTCACCCTCCGCCCACGGACGGCCTCGTCCGTCGATCCGGTGCCGCAGCTTCGCCCATGACCACCGATCTCACCTCCCTGTTGCGCGGACGCGGGGGCGCCCTCGCCCTTCTCGGCCTCGCCCTCGTGCTGGGCTTCTGGCTCCTGGCCCAGGCGACGAGCGACGTCCTGGACGCGCGGGAGCGGATCGCCGAGGGCCGCGACCTCCTCGGCCGGACCCGCGCGGCGGCGGAACGTCCCGCCGTCGCGGCCCCCCTGTGGGCGGCGGACGAGTCGGCCCTGCTCGCGGCGTTCCGCGCCCGGCTGGACGGGCTGATGGCGTCGCGCGCGCTCCTCCTCGACGATGCCCGCCTCGATCCCGATGCGGCGCGCCCGACCGCGCCGCGCCTGAGCGCGACACTGCGGGGCACGGCGGAGGGCCTGCACGGCCTGCTCCTCGCCCTGGAGACGCAGGCCCCCCTCATGGTGGTGGAGACCGCCGACCTCGCCGTGGCGCGGGCGGCCGATGCCGAGACGGGCCGGCCCACGATCATGCAGCTCACCCTCGCCCTGCGGGGTGCCCTGTCGAAGGCCCCGGACGCCGCGCGATGATCCGCCGACCGCTCCCCCCCCTCAGGATGCGCCCGATCTCCCTCGGGCTCCTCGGCCTGTCGGCCACGGCCGCCCTCGCGGCCGGGCTCTGGCCCCTCGACCTCACGGCACCGGCTCCGCCGCTGGCAACCGCTCCGCCCCTCGACCTCGCCCGTCTCGCCGCCCTCGACACGGGGGCGGCCGTGGCCCGCCCCCTGTTCGATCCGGAGCGCCGGGACTGGACCGCCCTGGGCGACCGCAACAGTCTCAACGCCGAGGCGCCGCCCCCGACCCTCCTGTCGGTCAAGGGAATCCTCATCGAAGCCCAAGCCCGGCGCGCCCTCGTGTCGGATGGAACGACGCCGCCGGCCTGGTTGAAACCCGGCGAGGGGCAGGGGCCCTGGCGGATCGTCGCCATCGAGGCGGGCGAAGTCGTGGTGGCGGATTCCCATCGCCGCTACACCCTCGCGTTCCTCGGGAGCCCGGTGGCCCTGCAACCGGTGCCGCGCCATCCGAAGCCGGAGGCGGCGCAACCGGAGGCACCGAAGCCGGAGGCGGCGATGCCGCCGCCATCCCCTGCATCGCGCGACGCTCCCGCTGCGATCCGGCACATTCCCATCACGGCGACGGGCGGCGGTTGAGGCGAACGCCGCCCTGCCAGATCCCGCCGCGACGGGCGGGTTCGCGCGGCCCCTGCGATCGGCCGGATCGATGACGCCGCGACCGGCGCTCCCCGCGAGGGGCGCCGGTCGCTCGCTCTCAGCGACGCGGCAGGGAATGCAGCGCCTTCAGGAACGCGTCCACGTCGTGGCGGGTGTTGTAGAAGGCGAGGGAGGCGCGCACGGACCGCTCGACGCCGAACCGGCGCAGGGCCGGTTGGGCGCAGTGATGGCCCGAGCGCACGGCGATGCCGTGGGCGTCGAGGTGCTTGGCCACCGCCTCGTTCTCGTGCCCGTCGATGACGAAGGACATGACGCTGGCCTTGCTGCGCGCCGTGCCGATGAGGCGCAGGCCCTTCACCTCGGCGAGCCCGGCTTGCGCGTATTCGAGGAGGTCGTGCTCGTAGGCCGCGATGCCCGGCAGACCGACGCCCTCGAGGTAGTCCAGGGCCGCCCCGAGGCCCACCGCGCCGGCGATGTCGGGGGTGCCGGCCTCGAACTTCTCCGGCGCGCCCTTGTAGACGGTCCGCGCGAAAGTGACGTCCTCGATCATATGGCCGCCGCCCTGCCAGGGGGGCATCGCCTCCAGCAGATGCGCCTTGCCGTAGAGGGCGCCGATGCCCGTGGGGCCGAACACCTTGTGCCCGGAGAACACGAGGAAGTCGGCGTCGAGCGCCTGCACGTCCAGCGGAATGTGCGGCGAGGATTGCGCCGCATCCACCAGTACCGGCACCCCGTAGGCGTGGGAGAGGGCGATGATCTCCGCCACGGGATTGATGGTGCCGAGCGCGTTGGCGACGTGCGTCACCGACACGAGCTTGGTGCGGCCGGACAGCAGGGCGGCGAACTGCTCGAAGATGATCTCGCCCCGGTCGTCCACGGGGATCACCCGCAGGGTCGCCCCCGTGGCCTGGGTGAGGAGCTGCCAGGGCACGATATTGGCGTGGTGCTCGATCTGGGTGACGATGATCTCGTCGCCCGGACCGACATGCGCGCGGCCGTAGGAATTGGCCACGAGGTTGATCGCTTCCGTGGTGCCGCGCAGGAAGACGATGTCGTCCTTGGACGGCGCGTTGAGGAAGCGCCGCACCTTTTCGCGACCGCCCTCGAACAGGTCCGTGGCGCGCGCCGCCAGGGTGTGGGCGGCCCGGTGGATGTTCGAGTTGTGGCGGGCGTAGAACTCGTTCGTGGCGTCGATGACGCTCTGCGGCTTGTGCGTGGTGGCGGCGTTGTCGAGCCAGATCAGGGGATGGCCGTTGACGCTCTGGTGCAGGGCCGGGAAGTCCTTGCGCACGCGCTCGACGTCGAAGGGCGCGGCCACGGGGCTCGCTCCCTGCGTCGAGAGATGCGGCGTAGGGCCGTGACCTTGGCCGTGTCCCGGTTGCACCCGGGGCGAGGAATTGCCCGGCCGGCTGCGGTCGGCGAGGAAGTAGTACGCGCCGCCCTGCGCGTACGGCTCGTCCGCGATCACTGCCTTGCGGCCTAAATCCCGGCGAGCCGGCTCTGGCGAGAGCCGGCCGGTGCGCGAGACGGTTTCCTGCGCCTCGTCCTTGCCCTGGCTACCGGGCGCCGCAGGCACCAACGAAGGAGCGAGGCCGTGCGCGAAGGCGTTCGCCCGCGGATGGTCCGCCGCGACGGTGCGGTGGAGGTCGACGCCGCCCGGAAAGGCGGCTGCCACCTCGGGCACGCTCGGCACGAAGAATTCCGGCAAGGTCCGCCCGGGGCTCTGCGCCTCGGGATGGACCGACGGGAAGGCGGACGGCTGGGCGAAGCCCGGGCCCGACAGTCCGGCCAAGCCGACCGGCGGCGCGCCGAACGCGCGCGCCCCAAGCTTCGCGACGTCGGGCTGCAGGCCCGACGGCAGGGCACCCGACGGGAGCGAGGGCGTGCCGAGATCCGCGCTCGGAGCCAGGGGGTGGCCGAGGCCCTGGGGAAGATTCTCCAGGGCCTGCGGCGCTTGCGGCGTCTGCGGCAGGGTGGGGGTCAGGGGCGCGGACGCCGCCTGCCCCTGGCCGTAGATCTCGCGGGCGAGGCGCCCGACGAGATCCGCATGCGCCGCGTCGCCGAACACACCCGTCGGGAGACTGCCTGTCGGAAAACCCGCGGAGGGGGCGTCAGGCGTAGTCATGGTAGTTGCCCAGGAGCACGTTATCGAGACGGGCGATGGCGTCCTCGACCAGCACGGCCGCCGAGAAGTAGCGCGTCACGAGGTGCGAGGCGATGGAGTGGTCGTTGGTGCCCATGTAGCGCACGGACAGGCCGGTCTCGATCTCGCCGGTGACGCCGGACTTCTGCAGGCCGACCACGCCCTGCTCGCCCTCGCCGACGCGCAGGAGCAGGATCGAGGTGGTCTGGGCACCGGTCACCGGATCGATGTCGATGGGCAGCTTGTCGCTCGGCACGATGGGCACGCCGCGCCATGTGAGGAAGGGCGAGCCGAACAGGTGGATCACCACCGGCGGCACGCCGCGGCGCGTGGCTTCCCGGCCGAAGGCCGCGATGGCGCGGGGATGGGCGACGAAGAAGGCGGGCTTCTTCCAGACGAGGGTCAGGAGCTCGTCGAGGTCGTCCGGGGTCGGGGGGCCGCCGCGCGTCGGTATGCGCTGGCGCTGGCTGACTTCGTGCAGCAGGCCGAACTCGGAGTTGTTGAACAGCTCCCACTCCTCGCGCTCCTTCACGGCATCGACCGTGAGGCGGATCTGCTCGCGCAACTGGTCGATCTCGTTGGAATAGAGATCGGTGACGCGGGTGTGGGTGTGCAGGATCGTCTGGATCGTCGAGAGGTGATACTCGCGCGGATCCTCCTCGTAATCCACGAAGGTGGTGGGCAGGCGCGGCTCGCCCGTGTGGACCGCGAGGAGCTCGATGCCCTGTTCGCCGTGCGAATTGGTGTGGCCCTTGAGGCGGTCGCGCTCCTCCACGTACTGGGTGATGCGCTGGCGGATGCCCTCGTCCTCGATGGCCGCGCGGTCGAGGGTGAGAAGGGTCACCGTCGAGAGCGCCTTCACGGCCGGGGCGGGGGTGTTCTCGCCGACGAGGTCGCCGTCGCCGAAATAGTCGCCGCCCGTGGCGAGCCCCTGGCGCAGGCGCCCCTTGAACGGGCCCGACAGGGTGAGTTCGACGGTGCCGTCGGCCACCACCGTGAGGCTGCGGTTCGTCGAGCCCTCCTCGGCGATGACCTCACCGGCCTTGTGCTGCGAGGCCGTGAACTTCGCGGCCAGGGCGGCGAGTTCAGCGTCGCCGAGCCGGCTGAACAGCGGGATGCGGCGCAGGGAGGCCGGGCGCACGGTGCGGGCGCCATCGTGGTTGGACAGCTCGATCCGGCCGGGCTTCGCAAGCACCACGGCGCGGCGGTTCACCCGGTAGACGCCGCCGGCGACGTCGACGAAGGGCAGCAGGCGATGGAACCAGCGCGGCGTGTTGGCCGCGTTCTGCACCGAGGTGACGGTCGCGGTGGCGAGATTGCGTGCCGCCGAGGCGCTCACGCTCAGACCGGGTCCACTCATGTCGTGTCGTCTCCGTAGGGCGGGGGCATGAGCCGGCCACGACGCGACCGGGATCGCATCGGAGCCGCGCCTGGCGCGCCCGCTTCGGTTGTCAATATGATGAAGTCGGCCGCCGCGAAGCATTTCGCCGCGGGACAAGTTCGGTTTAGCGGCGGCGATTGGAGCAGGTCAACAAAACGGTTTTCTATACTTGCGGCGAAATAGAGTTGAGGGTCCTATGGATCGCCGGCTCACGCATGCATCGATCCATCTCGACGTTCGCCGATGGAAATTTCGACTGCAGAACCCGCCTTTCGCGACCGGCTTCACCCAAAAGATTTTTTTTAGATCCCGTCGCCGAAGAACTGGTCCATGCTCAGGGCGGGCGCTTCGTCGGTCCGGAGCCGCGACACGACGCGGGCCGGCACCCCCGCAACGGTGGTGTGGGCCGGGACGTCGTGCAGGACCACGGCCGCCGCGGCGACCTTCGCCCCCTCGCCGACACGGATGTTGCCGAGCACCTTGGCGCCGACGCTGAGCAGAACGCCCCGTTCGATCTTCGGATGGCGGTCGCCGCTCTCCTTGCCGTTGCCGCCGAGCGTCACCGATTGCAGGATCGAGACGTCGTCGGCGATCACCGTGGTCTCGCCGATGACGACGCCCGTGGCGTGATCGATGAACACCCCCGAGCCGATCCGCGCGGCGGGGTGGATGTCGGCCCCGAACACTTCCGAGATCCGACTCTGGACATGGAGGCTCAAGGTCGCCCGGCCCTGGTGCCAGAGCCAGTGGGCCACCCGGTAGCCTTCGAGGGCGGCGAACCCCTTGTAGAACAGGAACGGGTCGAGGAAGCGCCGACAGGTGGGATCGCGCTCGCGGATGGCCACGAGGTCGCGCACGGCATGCGCCCCGGCATGGGGATCGGCCTCGAAGGCGGAGAGGCAGAGGTCGCGCATGGAGAGCCGGGCGAGGTCGCCGTCGCCGAGGCGGTGGGCGAGGCGGTACGCGAGGGCGTGGGCGAGGCTCGCCTGATCGAGGACCGTCGCCTGGATGATGCCGGCATAGAGCGGCTCCTCGACGATGGCGGCCTCGGCCTCCGCCCGCATGGCCCGCCAGATCTCGGCCTCCGCATGGGTGCGGCCGACGCTGCGCGGGGGCGGCGGGGTCGACCCGGACCGGGCGATGCCGGCCTGAAGGGCGCTCGTCATGCGGTTCGAATCCGTGGTGGAGGGGGGCCGGGGTGGAAGGGGGCCGGGCGGATCAGGCGATCCGCGTGAACAGCGAGGCGATGTAGCCGACGAGGATGCCGTGCCCGGCGAATTCGACATCGACGGCGAGATCCTCGCCGCGCGTCGGATGGATGCTGACCACCCGTCCGGTGGCATGGCGCCAGATGCCGAGGGCTTCCGCCACATCGAGCCGCGCGAAAACAACCTGATCGCCGTGAGCCATGGTGCTGTCTCCTCCTGGGCCGGTCCGCCGGGGCGATCCGAGGCCGCGGTGTGAATGTTCTGTCCTGTCGTCGATTCAAGGTTTCGTATGCTACAGACGCTCTGTATCGAAGTATTTTATTCGTCTCACCATCAGTATAGGATCATATGATCGAATTCGAAAGACGATTTTTGGTGAAACTCAGGCACGGACCGCGATCCGATGCGGGCGCATGCTGGGGAAGACGGGCTCCGGCGGTGCGCGGGGGCGCACGACATGGCACCGGGACAAGGCCCGCCGGGATCGAACCGATGCGGGGAGCAAGGCGGCCGGACACGCTTTCGCGGCGGCGCCGGCCGGGGACCGGCTTCGCCATGGCGACGCGAACCGGCCGGAGACCGGACGGGATCGGAGGTTCTGGAAAGCGACCGGGGCAGCGGGGCCGCGACCGGACGGATTACGCTGTCGCGTGGCTGCGACGCGGATCCCTCACGCCGCCGCTCGAACCGACACGAAGATGTCGGGCGGCAGGCGCCGCAGGCGAGGAGCCACGAGTTTGCGATCCGGATGCGTCGTGCCCTGCGCGTTCGGGGGGGAGGGCGCCGGCACTTGCGGCGTGAGGGCCCGCATCAGAACCCGCCGCAGCAGGACGGTGAGGCACGAGGCGCCCACCACGCCGATGAACCACAGGCCGAGGAGAAACCCGGTCCCCACGGCGCCGTTCAGCTCACGCATGACGCCGAGGGCGAACGCGAAGTACCAGGACACCCCGGAGATCGCCCCGGAGAACAGGAAGGCCCCCGCCGTCAGCCGCGGCACGCCCTCGAACATCGGACGGGAGATGTCGCGCATGACGCTCGGCAGGACGAGGGCGTGGATCAGGGCGCCGTTGAGGGTGAGCACGAAGACGATGGGGACCTTCGCCCAGATCTTCGGGTTGGCGAGCTTCTCCGGCGACTCGATGGCATAGATCGCGAGGAAGCCGAGGCCCGAGAGCCACAGGGCGGCGATGCCCACGGTCACCACCTTGCTGATGAACAGGAAGCTTCGCTTGATCTCGGGCGGCATCCAGCCCTGGCGCATCCAGCGCAGGATCCAGAAATCCAGCATGGTCGCGCCGCCGAGGCCGAAGCAGAGGCCGATGAGGTGGATCGCCACGAACACCGTCAGCAGCCGGATCGGCGGCAGCGGATAGGGCATCGGGATGGAGAGCGGCAGCCCGAGCATGCTCCTGCGCAGGGCGCACACGATGAGGAGCCCCCCGAGGAAGAGGGAGAATGCCAGAAACACCAGAATGCGGCTGCGGCGCTTCTGTCGGTCCTGATCCGTATCGTCCATCTGCGGTGCCCGACCGATCCTGCTCCAAGCGCCGGGGATTCTGTTCCACGCTTGATAAACATTCCGTCTCCCGTCGCCCCCGGCGGGCTTGTCCGATGAGCCCCGGGAAAGTTCAAACTTCCGAAAGGAAGGGCTCTTCGACGAGGAGACGAACACCGCATTAATAGTTAATTCGTCTGCGTAGTCCTCTCAACTGTCCGGTAAGATCGGGAGGAATACAAATGTCCGGCAAGCCAGAGCACCGATGTCCTGCTTAATCATGACATCCGATGGTCCGGCCAACCGGGTCGATTCCCATGACGAAACCATGACCGTTCGCCTGTCCCTCCTTGCCGGAGCCGTGTGCGCTTGCCTGCCGATCGCCGGCGGGCAGGCGGCATCTCCCGGCTCACGGAGCGATGTCGAGAATTTCCTCTGGTCCGAGGGGGCTCCCGCACACCGCGACCAGACCGGCACGACCTTTCTGCCCGCCCGCCTCGCGGATCGGCTCACGGTGGTGAACTTCATCACCACGGATTGCGCGATCCCGTGCGTGGTGCGCACCCGCGACCTCGCCAGGACGTTCGCCGCCCTGCCCGAGCCCCTCAAGGCCCGCGTCACCGTCGTGTCCGTCACCCTCGCGCCGGAGCGGGACGACGTGGCGCGCCTGCGCTCCTTCGCGGACGGCCTCGGCCTCGCGGCCGGCACCTTCCCGTTCCTCGCCAACGACCCGGCCACGGCGTCCCGGCAGCGGGCGTCCCTGCGCTATGCGGCCGACAATCCCGAGCCGCCCGCGACGGTGCTGGTGTTCGACCGCACGGGGCAGTTCGCCATGAATTACGGCGCCGATCCCCTCGATGGGGAGCGCCTCGCCCGCGACCTCGCCGAACTCGACCGTTTCGAGAACGGCGTCGGACATCCCCCCCGCGCGGCGGCCGCGCCGCCGTAGGGACACCTCTCCGTCCAGTCTCGACCCATCCGACCATTCCCGTCTTTCGAGGGTACTTCGTCGTGCGTTCCTGCTCCACCATCACTCCGTCCCGCGCCCGGTCCAAGCTTCGGCATTGGCTCGCCGCCGCCACGTTCCTCACGCCGGCGGCCATCCAACCCGTGGCGGCGGCGCAGCTGCCCGTCGTCGTGACGACGACGGCCGATCCCCTCCTGGACGGCCTCGCGATTCCCGACGACGCCCCGACGCGCGGCATGTGGTCGGCGAGCAAGCCCTGGCCCCTCATCTCCGTCACGACGGTGCTGCTGCCGAGCGGCAAGATCGCCACCTACGGTTCGCCCCAGGGCGGCGGGTCCCAGGATGGCCGCACCTTCGCGATCTGGGATCCGACGAAGGGCTTCGCCAACGGCAGTCAGACGATCCTGCCCGGCGTCTCGGGGGTGAACAGCTTCTGCGGGGCCCAGACCTTCCGGCCCGACGGCTCGGTCCTCGTCTCCGGCGGCATCTTCGACAACGGCTCGGACAAGGGCAGCGTCCTCATCAATCCCGCCGCCAACGCCATCGGAACCGTCAGCGCCAAGCTCGCGAACGACCGCTACTACTCCACCATGCTGACCAAGGCGGACGGGAACCCGATCATCGTCGGCGGATCGTATCCGTATCAGGGCGGGCACGCCGATCCCCAGGGCAGCATCAACAACGGCCTCATGACCGGCATGACGCCGGAAGTGTACGAGAACGGCGCCTGGCGCAGCCTGTTCGGCGCCAACAGCCGCGACGCCTTCGGGCCGGACAACAACCGGTTCTGGTATCCCCGCGCGTGGGTCGCCCCGAACGGGAAGATCTTCGGCGTCTCCTCCGACAAGATGTGGTATCTCGACACCACGGGCTCGGGCTCCGTGACCGCGATGGCGTTCCGTGACGCGCAGAAGGATGCGTCCTCAGCCGCGCAGGCGCCGAATACCGGCCCGAACTCCACGGCCGCGATGTACGATGTCGGCAAGATCATCCAGGTGGGCGGCAACAGCTTCGACAACGGCTCGCAGATGCTGGCGAGCAGCCGGGCGACCACCATCGACATCAACGGCGCCACGCCGGTCCTGGCCGACACGTCGACGATGAATTACGGCCGCTCCTGGGCCAACGCCACGGTCCTGCCCACCGGCAAGGTGGTGGTGATGGGCGGCAGCCTGTTCGGCGATCAGGCGGGCAACAACCAGGTTCTGGCGACGGAGACGTGGGATCCGGCGACGGGCCGCTGGACCGTGGGCGCGTCGAACGCCATCTATCGCGGCTATCACTCCAGCGCGACGCTGATGCAGAACGGCGCCGTCCTGACATCGGGCGGCGGCATCCCCGGCCCCGTCAACAACTTCAACGCCGAAATCTACTATCCGCCCTACCTCTTCACCACGGTGAACGGAAAGGCGGCGCTGGCGCCGCGCCCGCAGATCGTCAGCCTGTCGTCGAACCAGCTGTCGCACGCCCAGTCCATGCGCGTCGAACTCGCGGGCGCCGACGGCGTCGCCCAGGTGGTGCTGCTCGGGCTCAGCCAGGTGACCCACAGCTTCGACAGCGGGCAGCGCCGGATTCCCGTGAGCTTCACGCAGGCCGGAACGCTCCTGACCGTGCAGACTCCGGCCACGACGGGCATCGCCCCGCCCGGCTACTACCAGCTCGTGGCCATCGACGCGAAGGGCGTGCCCTCGGCCGGCGTCATCGTCGCCCTCGGCGCCAACGTCGCGGCCCCCGTGGGCCAGCCCAGCATCCCGGTCGGTGGCCAATGGACGAACTGCGCCGCCGAGTGGGGCACCTGCACCGTCGCAAACGGGCCGAAGACCGTCCGGTTCGGCGCCAACGGCCAGTACGTGACGAAGCAGGTCACCGGGGCCATCGCCTGCACCAACGACGCCTTCGGCAACGATCCGATCCCCGGAACCGGCAAGAGCTGCGATATCCAGACATCGACGGCGGGGACCGGCATGAGCGGAGGCGGCACCGGCTCGACGCCCGGCCAGGGAACCGGCGGTTCGGGGACCGGCGGTTCGGGAACCGGAACGGGGGGCGCGACCGCGAGCAACTCCGTCGTGAACCCGGCCTCGACCTCCACCTGGAACGGGATCGGCGTCAGGGCGAGCAAGATCGCGACGGGCGCCGACGGCACGACCGTGACGATCAACAAGTACGACAACACGGTCTGGCTCTACCTCGCCGACAACCAGTGGCGCCAGTTGCCCGGTCAGATGCGCGACATCGCCGTGGTCGGCGCGAACCGGATCTACGGGATCGGCCTCGATGCCGTGGTCTATCGGTTCGACGGTACGCAATGGTCCGCCGTTCCGAGCGCCAACAACGTCAGCATCGGAGCCGCGGCGGATGGAACGATCGTCGTCGTCAACCAGAACAAGGAAGTCTGGCTGAAGCCGACGGACGATCTCCAGGGCAACTGGCGCCGGGTGCCGGGATCGGCCCAGAAGGTCGTGCCGATGAACGGCAAGAGCCTGTGGGCGGTCGGCCTCGACAACAACGTCTACCGCAGCGACGGCACCAACGGCTGGGTCTATGTCGGCAACACCATCTCGGACATCGCCGCGTCGTCGGACGGCAGCGTCCTCGTCATCAACCGCAACACCGGCAACGTCTGGCGCAAACTCGGCGACAACAATACGGAGGCCTGGACCATGATCCCGAACAGCAACGGCGTCGCCATCGCGGCTCCGAACGCCCAGCGGGCCATCCTGATCGGCCAGGACGCCAACATCTATCGCTGGTAGATCGGCCTGCGATGACCCGCGTCCGGGGCGGACAGGCCGCCCCGGACGCGGGACCAACGGAGGGGCGGGGATGATCCCACTCGATCTCGTCGCCCCGCTGCTGCCCCTTCCCCTGACCCTGCCCATCGCCGTCATCGACGGGCGCCGGCAGCGGATTCCCAACGGCCTCAACCTCGCCCTGTTCGGCGGCGGCCTCGCCTTTGCCGCCCTGCGCGGAGACGGGGGCCTCGGGGACGCCCTCATCGGCGCGGTGGCGGCCTACGCGCTCCTCTACGGCCTGCGCGCCGCCTACGCCCGCCTGCGCGGCCGGACGGGCCTCGGCCTCGGCGACGTGAAGTTCGTCGCGGCGGCGATCCCCTGGATCGGTCTGCCGGCCCTGCCGCTCCTCATCCTCGCCGCGAGCCTGACCGCCCTCGCGGCCCTCGCCATCCTGCGCCTCTCCGGCCGGTCCATCCGGGGCGACACCCGCCTCGCATTCGGCCCCTTCCTCGTCCTCGGCCTCCACGCGACCCTGCTGGTCGGCGCACTCTCCGCCCTCGCCCACGATGGCTGGACGCGCTGAGGCGCCCCGCCGGGCCATCGCGTCCATCGGGCCGCCCGCCGACCCGGAATCTCACGGTCCGCCGGAGTCTTGGGGGAGCTCCGATCGCATGTCTTGCCCGGACGGACGCCGTCGCGCCGGACTGAACGGCCCGCGCCATGGGTGTTCCCGTCCCCTTTGTCGGAAGATCTGCGGCGTCTCGGTGCCAAGTGCTCGGAGCCGACGCCTGCCGCGCGTCTGTCCAGATGAAAAACCAGATGTCATCACAAGATTTAACCCTGTATTTACTTTCGGTTTCAGGATTTTTACTTTAATCAATTGAGATCATCGAGGGCGACAGCTATTTTACGGACCATTAACTATAAGTAGGTTATTCGACCTCATCGAAATGAACGCTCGCAGGTGCAGAGGGTTATGGCGAAGACAGCGTCCACCCTCCTCGGTCTCGTCCGCACCGGTCTGTGCGCGGCCGGGGCCTGCCTGATCCCGTCGGCGTTCGCTGTGGCGGCCGATGCCGGGCCTGCGGCCGTCGAGGCCATCTATGGTGCGGCCCGGCCCCGGAGCGCACCCGTCGTGCAGCGCGGCACCGACAGCTTCATCGGCAGCGAGGCCGTGGCGACGGGGCGGTTGCCGGGTGGCCCGGTGAGCCTCAACCTCGTCGAGGTCCCGGTGCCCGTCGCCGCCAAGGCCGTGCTCGCCGACACCTTCGGCTGGAACTACACCATCGACGAGCGGGTGAGCGGGACGTTGACGCTCCAGACGGCCGGTTCGGTCCGGCGGGAGACGCTGCTCGCCATGTTCGAGAGCGCGCTCTCAGGCCGGGGCATCGCCATGCGTCGGCGCGCGGGCACCGTGGAACTCGTTCCCGCCGGCGGCCCCGCCGGAATCCTGCCCGTACGCAGCGTGCCGGACCTCGCCGGGGAGCCGGGCACCCGTGCCCAGGCCATTCCCCTGCGCTGGATCTCGGCCGCCGAGATGCAGTCGATCCTGGCGGCGGTGGCGCCGCGCGACGTGGTGCTGCGCGCCGACAAGACCCGCAACATGCTGCTCCTCAGCGGCGACCGTGCCCAGATCCAGGCCCTGCGCGAGACCATCGCGGTGTTCGACGTCGACTGGATGCGCGGCATGTCCACGGCGATGATTCCCGTACGCAGTTCCAATCCGGGGGCCATCGCCCGCGACCTCACCCAGATCTTCCACGGCGAGACCGGCGGCACCGGCGACATCATCCGCTTCGTGCCGAACGAGCCCCTCGGGGCGATCCTGGTGGTCAGTTCGCGGGCCGCCTACCTCGACCGGGCGCGCGACTGGATCACCCAGCTCGAATCCCTCGCAGCCGACCGGGAGCGCCAACTCTTCGTCTACCGCATCCAGAACCGCTCCGCCCGCGAACTCGCGACGGTCCTCCAGGGCGTGGTCGCGGCCGAGACCGGCGCGAACATCGCCATGACCTCAAGCTATGGCGGCCTGAATGCCGGGGCCGGCATGGGGTCCGGTCTCGGCTCGGCCATGGGCGGTCTCGGGGGCATGGGCTCCGGGGGTATGGGCTCCGGAGGTATGGGCTCCGGAGGTATGGGCGGCATGGGGTCCGGTGCGATGGGCTCCGGCGGCATGAATGCCGGCGGGATGGGCGGCGGCATGAACGGGGGGGGCATGAACGGGGGGGGCTCCGGTTCGGGCATGCAGGCGGACGGGATGGGCCAGCCGGGCGGCATGGGGCAGCCGGGCGGCATGGGCCAACCCGGTGGACTGGGCGGCCAGGGCGGCGGCATGGGGCTGGGCTCCGGCGGCGGGTTCGGCGCGGAAGGCGGCTACGACACCGCGGCCGCATCCGGTGGGATGTACGGTTCCGGCCCGGGTGCCTCCGGGATGTACGGCGCCGGGTCGGGCATGGCCGGCATGGGCCAGCGCCGCGACCAAATCGGCATCATGGCGGACGAGGCCAACAACAGCCTCGTCATCTCGGCCACCCGCAACCAGTACGACCGCATCCTGAAGATCCTCGGCCGCCTCGACGCCATGCCGACCCAGGTTCTCCTCGAGACCGTCATCGCCGAGGTGACGCTGAACGACCAGCTCCAGTTCGGCGTGCAGTGGTTCCTCAAGAACGGCGGCATGGGTCGATTCAACATGACCCAGACCGGCACCACGGCGGCCGTCGACCCCGGCACCAGCGGAACGGCGGCCCTCATCGCCGCCGCCGCGCGCGGCGTGCCGGGCTTCAATTACCTGCTCAACGCCACGGACTTCAACGTGGTGGTCAACGCGCTCCAGGGCATCACCCGCGTCAACGTGATCTCGTCGCCCAACATCACGGTCCTCGACAACCGCACCGCACGGCTGCAGGTCGGCGATCAGGTGCCCATCGTGAAGCAGATGGGCCAGAGCGCGCTGGTCGGCAACGCGCCGATCCTCAACCAGATCGAGATGAAGGACACCGGCGTGATCCTGTCGGTGACGCCGCGCGTGAACAAGAACGGCCTCGTGGTCCTCGACATCAACCAGGAGGTCAGCGACGTCGTCCCGACGACGAGCTCGGACATCAAGTCGCCCACCATCCGTCAGCGTCGCGTCGCCACCAGCATCGCGGTGAAGGACGGGCACAGCCTCGCCATCGGCGGCATGGTTCAGGAGAAGGCGCAGATCGTGAACGAGAGCCTGCCCGTGCTCGGCGACCTGCCGATCATCGGACCGGCCTTCCGCAACAAGTCCGATCAGCGGGTGCGCACGGAACTCATGATCTTCATCCGGCCGCGCGTCATCCGGGGCACGGCCGAAGCCGACCGGATTAGCGAGGATTTCCGCACGCAGCTCAAGGCGATGATGCCGGTGCGCCCCGTGCCGCCGCCCCCGCCCCTGGCGGCGATGTCCGCCGGGGTCATGGGCCCCCTGCGCCGCGGCTTCGACTGACACTCGTTTCCGGTTGGACGGAGAGGGGCCCGTCGCGCGCGCGCCGATCCGAGACCGTCGACGGGGGAGGGGATTACGGGTCGGGCGGCGCGTCGGCGTTGCCTTCCGTGCGGTCGCGGTAGGTGGCCGCGCGGCCGAGGAGGATCAGGGTGACGGGTGTCGTCACCGTGAGGAACAGGCCGATGAGGAGATCGCGCAGGACCGGGCGCCCCTCGGCGGCCGAGAAATACACCACCGACGCCGCCACGATCAGGGCCATGCCCAGCGTCGCCCCGAGGGTCGGGGCGTGGACGCGCTCGTAGAAGGTCCGCAGGCGGATCAGCCCGATGGCGCCGACGAGGGAGAAGCCTGCGCCGCCGAGCGCCAAGGCCACCACGAGGCACGCGACCCAGAGGGGAACATCGGCGCCCGTCACTGGATCACCTCGCCGTGCATGAGGAACTTCGCCAGGGCCAAGGTCGCGGCGAAACCCAGCAGGGCGATGACGAAGGCGGCCTCGAACGAGAGGCCGTCGCCGGTGCGCAGGCCGTGCACCATGATGGTCAGCATGCCGTTAAGGTAGACCGTGTCGAGGCCCAGCACGCGGTCCTGGGCGCGGGGGCCGCGCAAGGCCCGCCAGGCGGCCAGCGCCATGGCGAGGACCAGCAGACCTTGGGCGAGGCCGAGGCCGTACGCGAGGATGAGCGTCGCACTCAACGGAAGATCTCCAGCAGCGGACGCTCGTAGCGGTCCTTGATCCGGTGGACCCAATCGTCGCCGTCCGTGAGGTCGAGGACGTGCAGCAGCAGGCGGCCGGTGGCGGAATCGTACTGCACCCACAGGGTTCCGGGTGTCGCCGTGAGGACGATCGCCAGCACCGCGAGACCGTAGGGCTCGCGCAGGTCGAGGGGAATCGACACGAAGCCGGTGCGGCGCTCCCCCCGGTTCAGGCCGAGGATCACCCGGGCGACATCGACGTTGGACCGCACCACGTCGACCAGGACCGTCCCGGCGAGGCGGAGGATGACGCCCGGCGCGCGGGCGCGGACGGCGTCGGGTCGCAGGGCCAGCATGACGAAGGGCACGAGCCAGCCGACGAGGCCGGCGAGGAGCGCCGTCGCCGGGGTGACGGGGGCGTTCAGCAGCAGCCACATCACGGCAAGCGCGACGGACAGGAGGGGGTGGGGCAGGAGACGGCTCACGGCGTGCCCTCCCCGAGGACGGCGCGGATATAGCCGGCGGCGTTCGAAAGCCCCTCGACGGCCCGGTCGGTATAGGCGAGCCCCGCCCCGGCCCACAGGCTGAGGCCGAGGCTGAGGCCGAGGAGACCTGCCAGGGCGGCGAATTCGAGGGCGCCGATCACCGGGGCGGGATCGTCGCGCGGCACCCAGAAGCCGAGGATGCCGAGGCGCACCAGGGGCATCAGGGTGCCGAGGCTGGAGACGGTGAGGAGGAGAATGAAGATCCAGGCGGAGGCCGGCATCGTTCCGGCGGCGAGGCCGGAGAACATCGCGAGCTTGCCGACGAAGCCGGCGAGCGGCGGCAGACCAGCGAGCATGAGGGTGCAGAGCAGGAAGGCGCCCCCGCCGATGGCCAGGGCCGCCGGGATCGGACGGCCGACCTCGCTCGCCCCCTCGTCGTCGAACGGGTCGCGGTACTCGTCGGCGAAGACCGCGAGGGTCGCGGCGGCGGGGTCGCGCCCGCGCTGGAGGATCTCGCCGAGGAGGAACAGAGCCGCCGCCGCCAGGGTCGAGCCGACGAGGTAGAACAGGGCCCCCGACAGCGCCGCGCGGTCGCCGGTGCCGAGGGCGGCCAGCACCGTGCCGGACGAGATCATCACCGCGTAGGCCGCCGCCCGCATGAGGTCGCGGGCGCCGAGGATGCCGAGGGTGCCGTACGCCACGGTGGCGAGCCCGGCGGCGAACAGCCAGCCCTGGCCGAACCCCTCCGAGACCCCGGTGCCGAACAGCAGCAGGCTCAGGCGCACCACGACGTAGACCCCGACCTTGCTGAGGATCGCGAGGACGGCCGCCGCCGGTGCGCTCGCGGCGGCGTAGGTCGGCGGCAGCCAGAACCCGAGGGGCCAGGCGCTGCACTTGATGAGGAAGGCGAGGCCGAGCACGGCGCAGCCGGCCTCGAACAGGGCGACATCGCCGCCCGCCGGCCCCGCGAGGCGCCGGGCGAGGTCGGCCATGTTGAGGGTGCCCATGGTGCCGTAGACGAGGCTGACGCCGACGAGGAAGAACAGCGACGCGATGAGGTTCACGGCGATGTAGGCGAGCCCGGCCCGGATGCGGGCCTCGCCCGAGCCGTGGAGCACGAGGCCGTAGGAGGCGGCGAGCATCACCTCGAAGAACACGAACAGGTTGAACAGGTCACCCGTCAGGAAGGCGCCGTTCACCCCCATGAGCAGGAGGAGGAACAGGGCGTGGAAGCGCGGCCCCGCCCGGTCCCAGCGGGCGACGGCGAAGACCAGGGCGGCGAGGCCGAGCACCCCCGTCAGCACCAGCATCAGCACGGAGAGCCGGTCGGCCACGAGGACGATGCCGTAGGGCGCGGCCCAGTTGCCGAGGCGGTAGACGAGGGGGGCGTCCGCCACCTGCGCCGCGAGGGCCAGGGCGGTGACGAGGAGGGCCGTCGCCGTGGCGAGGCTCATCACCGCCTTGAGGCCGATGCGCCGCTCGTCGAGCAGCAGCATGATCCCGGAAGCCGCGATGGGCAGCACGATGGGCAGGACGAGGAGGTGGTCGCTCCAGGCGCTCACGGGTTCCGCTCCCGTTGGCCGGGTTCCTGCCCGTCGACGTGGTCGCTGCCGGTGACGCCGCGCGCGGCGAGGAGAACGACGAGGAACAGGGCGGTGAGGGCGAAGCTGATGACGAGGGCGGTGAGCACCAGGGCCTGGGGCACCGGATCGGCGATCCCGGCCGCATCGGTCCCGGAGGCCAGGACCGGCGCCGCCCCGACCTTGAGGCGGCCCATGGCGAAGATGAACAGGTTCACCGCGTAGGTCAGCAGCGACAGCCCGAGGATGGCCTGGAAGGTGCGCGGGCGCAGGAGCAGCCACACGCCCGAGGCGGCGAGCACGCCGATCCCCAGGGACAGGACGAGTTCCATCAGGGTTGCGCCTCCATCCTCGACTCTTGCTCGACCGCCGCCTCACGGGCACGGCGCAGGGATTGCCGCGCCAGGGCCACGAGCATGAGCACGCTGGCCCCCACCACGAGGGCGACCACGCCGAGATCGAAGGCGACGGCAGACGCCATGGGGATCTTACCCAGGAGCGGCACCTCCGCGTACTGGAAGGCGGCCGTGAGGAACGGCCGGCCGAACAGCCACGGCACCGCCCCCGCGAGACCGGCGACGAGGAGGCCGACGCCGATCCACGCGATCGGCCGGATGCGCAGGCGCTCCTCCACCCATTGGGCGCCCCGCGCCATGTACTGGAGAACGAACGCGATGGTGAGGGCGATGCCGGCCGCGAAGCCGCCGCCCGGGAGATCGTGCCCGCGCAGGAACAGGTGCAGGGCGAACACGCAGACGAACGGGAACAGCCAGGTGATCACCACGGTGGGGATCAGCATGGCGTCGGCGGCGGTGGCCCCGACCTCGCGGTCGGCGCGGGCCCGGTCGGCGGCCTCCTGCCGGAGTTGCTGCCTCGGACGTTCCAGGCTGTCTGCGGCCGGGCGGAACCGCCGCAGCAGGGCGAACACCGTCAGACCGACGATCCCGAGAACGCCGATCTCGCCGAGCGTGTCGAAGGCGCGGAAATCCACCAGCAGGACGTTGACGACGTTGCGCCCACCGGCCTGCGGATAGGCCGCCTCGACGAACCAGCGGGCGATGCCGTCGGGTGCCGGCCGGGTCATCACCGCGTAGGCGAGGCCGGCGAGGCCGGTTCCGACGGCGGCGGCGACGCCGAAGTCGGTGATCCGGCGGCGGCGGGCGCGGCGGTTTTCCTCCGCCGTCGCCACGATGGCCGCGTCGCGTTTCGGCAGCCAGCGCAGGCCGAGCAGCAGCAGCACCGTGGTGACGATCTCGACGAGAAGCTGGGTGACGGCGAGGTCGGGTGCGGACAGCCACACGAAGGTGAGGCTGCCGACGAGGCCGGCGCCGCCCGTGAGGATCACGGCCGAGAGGCGGTGGTACTTCGCCCGCTCGGCCGCCCCGAGGGCGCAGGCGCCGCCCACGAGCCACAGGAGGGCGAAGGCGGGATCGATCCCCGCGAGGGACGGGGGAGCGAGCGCCGGCCAGCCGCGCGCGAGGGCGACCGAGACGCCCGCGATCAGCGCGACGAGGAACAGGGTGCGCAGCTGCGCCTGGAGACGGGTGGCCCCGAACACCCGTTCGAGCCACCGCGCCCCCTTGACGAGGCCGGTCATGGCCCGCTCGAACATCCATCCGCCGTCGAGGCGGTGCATCAGCCAGGGACCGCCCCGCGGGTTGGTGTTGATCCTGTGGCCGAACGCGACATACAGGCCGACGCCGCCGGCGAGCGCCCCCATGCTGAGGGCGAGGGGCGCATTGACGCCGTGCCAGATGGCGAGATCGTAGTCGGGCGCCTCCTGTCCGAACACCGCCCGGGTGGCGACCGCGAGGGCCGGCCCGATGGTGAGGTTCGGCACCAGTCCCACGGCGATGCAGGCGACGACCAAGACTTCGATGGGAAGCCGCATCCAGCGCACGGGCTCGTGCGGGGCCTTCGGCAGATCGTGCGGCGGCGCGCCGAAGAAGGTCTGGCGGATGAAGCGCAGGGAGTAGAGCACCGTGAAGGCCGAGGCGAGGGTGGCGAGCACCGGCAGGGCGAGCTGGACCGGATGGTCGCCGACGTTGTCGACGGCCTCCGACAGGAACATCTCCTTGGACAGGAAGCCGTTGAGGAGGGGCACGCCCGCCATGGCGGCGGCCGCCACCATGGCCAGCGTCGCCGTGTACGGCATCGCCCGCCACAGGCCGCTGAGGCGTCGCATGTCGCGGGTCCCGGTCTCGTGGTCGATGATGCCGGCGGCCATGAACAGCGACGCCTTGAAGGTGGCGTGGTTCACCGTGTGGAAGACCGCCGCCACGACGGCGAGGCGCGAGTTGAGGCCGAGCAGCAGGGTGATGAGCCCGAGGTGGCTGATGGTCGAATAGGCGAGCAGGCCCTTGAGGTCGTGCTGGAAGATGGCGCTCCAGGCGCCCACCAGCATGGTCGCCATGCCGGCGGTGCCGACGATCCAGTACCAGGCGTCGGTCTCCGCCAGCACCGGCCACAGGCGGATCATGAGGAAGATGCCGGCCTTCACCATGGTGGCCGAATGCAGGTAGGCGCTGATGGGCGTCGGTGCCGCCATGGCACGGGGCAGCCAGATGTGGAACGGGAACTGCGCCGACTTCGTGAGGGCCGCCGCCAGGATCAGGACGAGGGCGGGCAGGTAGAGGGGGCTCGACCGGATGGCGTCGCCCGACGCCAGCACCACGGCGAGGTCGTAGCTGCCGACGATGCGCCCGACGACGACCATGCCGGCCAGCAGGCACAGGCCGCCGAACGCCGTGATGGTCAGGGCCATGCGGGCGCCGTCCCGCGCCGCGCGGTTGTCGTACCAGTAGCCGATGAGCAGGAACGAGAAGACGCTCGTCAGCTCCCAGGCCATCACCAGCTGGATCAGGTTGCCGGCGAGCACGAGGTTCAGCATCGCCCCCACGAAGGCGAGGAGGAACGCGAACAGGCGCGGCACCGGGTCCTCCGCCGCCATGTAGTAGCGCGCGTACAGCACCACGAGGGCGCCGATGCCGAGCACCAGCACGGCGAACAGCCACGCCAGCCCGTCGAGGCGCAGGGTCAGGCCGACGCCCAGCGTCGGCAGCCACTCGAAGTTTTGCACCACCGTGCCGGCGCCGACCGGCGCGAAGAGGGCGCCGACACAGGCGAGGGCCGCCAGGGTCACGAAACCGGCGAGGAGCGCGGCGGCGTTGCGCGCATCCCGGGGCAGGACGGCCACCGCCACGCTGCCGAGGAAGGGCAGGAGGGCGGCCGTGACGAGGAGGAACTCGGCGGGCATGGGGCAAGGGTCTCGGGGGACTGGGGCCTCGAATGCGGGGTCCGGCCCCGTGCTCTGAACGAGTTTTGCCGGTTTGTCGCCCCGGAGCTCACGATCCGGCCGTTCGATGAACCGGACGGTCCGTGGCGCATTGGACCCTCAGTAACCCGCATCCCCACTCCCGGAGTCCGCGATGAACACGTCCCGCCGGAGCGTCACGCTCCTCTTCGCCCTCCTGTGCGGAGCGGGCGCCGTGGGTCTCGACGGAGCCGCGCGGGCGGCCGAAGGGGCCGACGCGACGCCGCAAGCGCAGTTCCTGACGGCGCCTGCGGCCGGGTCCTTACGGGTCTCGAAGATCCTCGGGGTCGATGTCGTCGGTCAGGATCATGTCCGTGTCGGAACCGTCGCGGATGTGCTGACGAACGCGGAGGGCCGGATCGAGACGGTGGTGATCGGCGTCGGCGGCATCCTCGGCATCGGCGAGAAATACGTGGCGGTGCCCTTCGGCCTCCTCGCCTGGAACGTCGGCGACGTACCGCTCACGGGCGGTCCGACCTCCGTCGTCACCCCTCGGAACGCTCCGAGCGCGGAAGAGGCGGCCAAGGCCGGACCGGCGACGATGCCGGGCAGCGACACCACGCGCGCGGTGCTCGGCGCCGTGCAGAACCAGCAGAGCGGCCGCGTCACCGACACGACGGGGACGGTGGAGGCCCGCAAACCGCCGGCCGAGCCCGCGACCGTCCTCGCCGGGGCTGCGGGCAACGCCCCCGTGCGGGCGGAAATCCGGATGACCAAGGCCGAACTCGCCGCCGCCCCCGCCTTCCGGTTCGACGGCGAGACGAAGCAACCCTGAGGATCGCACCATGACCCGGCTCGCCATCCTCGCCCCGCTGGCCATGCCGAGCTTCGCCCTGGCCCAGGCGACGAACCCCGCCCCGCCGATCCCCACGACGGGACCGGCGGGTTCGAATTCCGCCGCCAACACCCTGGCGGCGACGGATTTCAACTGGGTCTGGGTCAGCCTCGTGATTCTCGTCGTCGGGGCCGCCCTCTGGTCCGTCGTGCGCCGGCGCCAGTCGCGCTGAGCCCTACGGCGTCCGGACGGTCGCGCTGGGGAAGAACAGCTGCTCGCCGCCGATCCGGTAGGCGGCGATGGAGGCCTGTCCCTCGGGCGAAACCAGCCAGTCGATGAACGCCTGTCCCTCCTTCGCCTTCACGGTGGGATACTTGTCGGGGCTCACCAGCATCACGCCGTAGGGGTTGAACAGGCGCTTGTCGCCCTCGACCAGGATCGCGAGGTCGCCCCGGTTCTTGAACGCGAGCCAGGTTCCCCGGTCGGCCAGGATATAGGCGTTGAGCGCCGAGGCCGTGTTGAGGGCCGGGCCCATGCCCTGGCCGACATCGCGGTACCACTCGCCCTTGACGGCGGGGAGGTCGATCCCGGCCTCCTTCCAGCTCCGCAACTCGGCGCTGTGGGTGCCCGAACGGTCGCCGCGCGACACGAACGGGGCCTTGGCCGCCGCGATCTTCTTCAGGGCGGCGCCGATATCCGTGCCCCTTGCGCCGGCCGGATCGGATTTCGGGCCCACCAGCACGAAGTCGTTGTACATCACGTCGTGGCGCGCCTTGGAAAACCCTTGCGCCACGAAGGCATCCTCCGCCGGGCGGTCGTGGACGAGGACGACGTCGGCGTCGCCCCGGCGCGCCGCGTCGAGGGCTTGGCCGGTGCCGAGCGCCACCACCTTCACACTGATGCCGGTCTTCGCCTCGAAGGCGGGCAGGATGTGCTTGAACAGGCCGGATTGCTCCGTCGAGGTGGTGGAGGCCACCACGATGGAGGCGGGTTCGGCGTGAGCCGGCTCAACCCAGGTTGGGGTGGCGGTGCCCAGGAGGGCGAGAAGCCCGAGGGTCAGGAAGCCGCGGCGAGGGACGACCAAGGCAGTTCTCCATCGAAATAGGCGCGCGCCTCGGGCGTGCGCGGGGACAACAGGGTGGCGCGGGTGGGGCCGTGCTCGACGGCGCGCCCGCCCGCGAGGACGATCACGTCGGCGGCGAGGCGGGCCACCTGCGCGAGGTTGTGGGAGACGAGCACCACCTTGGTGCCCCCCGCCGCCATCTCGGCGACGAGCGCCTCCACGAGGTCCGTGGCGCCGGGATCGAGGTTCGCCGTCGGCTCGTCGAGGAGGAGGAGGTCGGGCCGGGCCGCCCAGGCACGGGCCAGCGCAAGGCGCTGCTGTTCGCCGCCCGAGAACCGGGTCGCCGGGTCGCCGGCCCGGTGGGCGAGGCCGACCCGCGCGAGAGCCGCCGCAACGCGCGCCCGGCGTTCCGTCCGGGACAATCCCAGGGCAGCGAGCCCCAGGGCGACGTTGGCGGCGGCACTCGCCCGGATCAGGGCCGGTTTCTGGAACACGAAAGCCCGGCGCGTTCCCGGTACGGTCAGGCTGCCGCGCGTCGGTGCGAGGAGGCCGTCGATCACCCGCAGGGTCGCGCTCTTGCCCGCCCCGTTGGGTCCGACGAGGGCGGTGATGCCGTGGGGCGGCATCGCGAAGCTCAGGCCATCGAGGATCGTGGTGCGGTTGAGGACGAGGACGATGTCCGCGAGGGTGATGCCCGCCATTCGGGTCACCCGTAGGCGCGGACGGCATGCCCGCGCAGGAGGGCCGCCACGGCATTCACCGTGACGAC
>Ga0182226_1000017_pt1 | contig 30359 bp, 28 predicted proteins | sample G6R1MG_27_FD_129658 | JGI IMG/M metagenome (GOLD analysis project Ga0182226, IMG submission 129658) | Miscanthus phyllosphere microbial communities from Michigan, USA - G6R1_MAIN_07NOV2016_LD1 MG | ecosystem: Host-associated > Plants > Phyllosphere > Phylloplane/Leaf | place: USA: Michigan...
GACGTGGACGGCGTCGCGGTCGGCGTCCGAGTAGACCGCCACGGTCTTGATGCCCATGCGGCGGGCGGTCTTGATGATGCGACAGGCGATCTCGCCACGGTTCGCGATCAGGATCTTCTCGAACATCGGTCCGGCACTCTGGTCGGTCAGGAAAAGTCGGAGGCGCACGGAACGCCCAAGCTCGTTCCCGTTAAAGCAGTTCTCCGGCTTCGGAAAGCTGACCCACCGTGCGTGACGGGGTTTCTTCCCTTCAGGGGCCCTCCCCCCGCTCGTGATCCGGAGGTCGCGGCCTCCGTGGGACGGGCCGGGGCTCAGGCCGCGGCGAGGAACGCGACGGTGTCGGTCTCGGCGGCGCGGCGGCGGTTGGCGAACAGCGCGAAGGCGATGAGGGCCTCATCGCAGGTCTGGGCCTCGCGCACCACCGCCTGGGCGATCCGGCCGGCGAGCGGCGTCGGGCCGATGCCGTTGCCGAGGGAGGCGGCGAGCCAGCGGGCCGTGGCGGCGTCGATGGTGCCCGTGGGCCGCTCGCCCCAGACGGCGAAATCGACGACGGCCGCGCTCAGGAAGTGGCCGAAGGCCGGGTCGATCGCCCGCACCGCCCGGTCGAGGGCGATGAGCATGTCGGCCTCGTCCCGGCTGGTCAGGCCGTCGGGCAGGATATCCCGGGCGAGAGTCCGGACGTCCTCGGCGGTGAGGCGGCTGGCGGCGACGATACGGTTGCAGAAGAGCTGAAGCGAATGGTTGATCATGGCTTGATACCTCCCCGGCTTCATCTTGGCCGGTCTGTGCCCGTGTCTATGGTTGGACTATGCGGGCTGGGAGGCTTCAAGCAGTTAACGGCCAAACCTGAATCGACGTTCAGGTTAAAGCCTGCTCACGAATGAGACTTATCGAAAGATGTCTAGAGCCGTGCGGTGGTGTAGTTGATAGGTGGTCAGCGGTGGTTGCCGGGCAGGGTCGGGTTGCGACAGCCAACCCCGAACCCGAGAGCCCCCTGAAGATCGACGAGATGGTGACCCTGCGTAGCCTCGGGGAGAAGAGCGCCGACGTGGATTTGCTCCGCGAGATGAGCGGTCGAGCGGCTGATGGAGCTGGAGGTGGGCGGACTGACCGGGGTGGCCCACAGCGAGAAAAGCGCTGAGCGCTTGGTCCACTGCAACGGCTACCGCGACCGGGACTGGCAGACCCAGGCCGGCACGGTCGAGCTCCGTATCCCGAGGCTGCGCACGGGTTCGTATTTCCCCAGCTTCCTGGAGCCTCGCCCCATGACTGAGAAGGCGCTGACCGCGGTGATCCAAGAGGCTTACATCCAGGGCATTGGGATTGCCCTGGTTCGGTGGACGGTAGGGGACTTGTCTGAGCAGAGTTTCAACCGCCGGTTCCGACCCGGCCTTTTGCTCGTGGACGACGGGCGAGCGGCAGCTGAGAGCCGAGTGGCGACGCAGCGGGTTGTCGAAGCCCCCAACGTGGGTCGAGGCGACCATTCGCTGACTGGACGATAATTTTCGCTCACGGTCGATTTTGGCAATTCTAAGTTAGATAAAATGATATGTTAATATAATGTAGAAACTTATGTTTGGCACTTGAAGTTTTGCGCTGGTTTACCGTAAATCCTGGAAATAGTCCGTCATTTAAGTAATGATATCTATTTTATGTGATAATATCGACCGATATAGCTGACTTTATTCGCAAATATAAGGGACGGAATTATATAAACTAGGAATTTAAGCAGATTAAAACTCCCATGTCACGCCAGTTCGAATGATTCGCGCGGGGGTTCCGGCGAGTGAGACATTGGACGGAAACGCGTCTCGCACCAGGGACCCGGCGCCGATCACGCTGTCGCGCCCGATCACGGCATTGCGCAGGATCGTCACCTCTCCCGCCGCCCAGACATGGTCGCCGACGGTAATGTCGCCAGCGGGGTTCAGGCGTTCACGCGTTGTCACATCGAGAACCTTGTGGACGTCGCTCGATGCGATGCGACAGCCGTCGCCGAACAGGCAGAACGCACCGATCCTGATATTGGCGCGCTCGTGCGCCGTGATCTGGCTTTGGCCGGCGAACGACGACCATGCACCGATCTCGATGACGGCTCCTTCGGCCAGGGCGGAAACCGCGAGCTGGTTGAGATTCGAGTCCGCTCTGACGATCACGACAGCCCCCCCCGTCAGTGTGAATCGAGCGGCATTCGGCAAGAGAGGCTTTTCGACGTGGAGGTGGTTGCCGCGACCACGAATCGTGACGATGGCGTCGCTGTCCTGCAGAAATTCCGGAGACAAAGTGATGAGGTTGTCGTCTGGAAATTCTATGTCGAGCTGAACGGGCACAGCGTTTCTTACCCTCAGATATTCCGGTCGCAGGCGCTTCTATCGGTTCAAAGGATTTCCCACCGGTGGCGCCACCGTTGCCCCGATGGGAACAGGCGCGATCCCACCGCTGCTCCCGAAACTCGCCTGCGGATTGCGGTAGCGCTCAATGCCGTGCTGGAGGCGTTCTCCGTCCGTCTCTTGCGCGATCCTTGCGGAAGCGGGCGGTGAGGGGTCGATGACATGGATCGCCATGTTTGCTTGGACGGCTTCGCCGGATTCGAGGGTCAGCGTGTCGCGCCGCTTGAGGTAATCGGTGCATCCGGAAGCGCTCGACGCGGCAGCCAGCGCCACGCTCGCCAACATGAGACGCTTGGAAGAAGGACGCGATATCCACCGCATCAGTTGAGAGCCTGGACGGTGCCCCGCGGCACGGCGATGGCAGCGGGGAGGGAGCGTTCCGGCAAGATGTGGCCGTGCGGACCGACGGCGCCGCCTCGCTGATTCACAAACTGGCGCATGTTGCGGCGCAGCTCCGTTTGGCCGTTCACGAAGAAATCGACGTCGTTGGCCGGTGTACTGGTGTCCAACGGCGTCGCCAGCATCTGGCCGGGCCGGGCCGGGTTGACGAGGGACGGCGTCACGATGACCACGAGTTCGGTCTCGCGTTCCTGGAATTCGGAGGAGCGGAACAGGGCGCCGAGCACGGGAATCGAGCCGAGCCAGGGCAGCTGTTCGATGGAGCGCGTGGAGTTGGTCTGCAGCAGGCCGGCGATGGCGAAACTCTGGCCATCGCGCAGCTCGACGTTGGTCTTCGCCCGGCGTTTGGTCAGGCCCGGTACGGAGATGCCGCCACCCACCGCAACCGCTAGGGTGGGATCGATGTCGCTGACCTCGGGCTCGAGCTGGAGGTGGATCTTGCCGCTGCGCAGGACCGTGGGCGTGAAGCCGAGCTTCACCCCGAACTCCTTGTAAGACACGGTGATCTGCGGCGCACCGTTCGAGGTCTGGTTGGCGATGGGGATCGGGATCTCGCCGCCGGCCAGGAACTCGGCCCGGTCACCCGACATGGCGATGAGGTTGGGCTCGGCGAGGCGGCGCAGGAGACCCTTGGTCTCCAGGGCGCTCACGAACAGGTCGAGCTGCCCGGCATTGCCGCGGAATCCCTGAACGAGACTGGCGAACGGCACGCCGCCCGTGGTGGCGGCACTGACCGCCGAACCGACGATCCCCGACAGGACGCCGCCGGAGGACGAGACCGGGGTCGCGCCCCCGAAGGCGCCGACGCTGGCGAGGGTGCTGCGTCCGCCGAACTCGAACCGCGTTCCGAGTTCGCGCCCGGCGTTCCGGTTCACCTCGACGAAGCGGACCTTCAGCATCACCTGCTGGGGCGAGCGCACGCGGGTCAGGTTGAGCGTGCCGGGCGGCGCCACCTGCATGGCCCGGTCGACGCTCACGGCATCCCCGGCCACGCCACCGAGGATCACCCGATCGCCCTGACTTTCCACGCGCAGTCCCGGATCGCCGGTGCTCTGGCGGACCTGGGATTCGATGACCCCCGTATCGGGGCGCACCTCAACGTCGATGAGGCCGACGAGCTTGCGCTCGGAATCGATGAGGGAGACGTTGGTGGTGCCTGCGCGCTTGCCGAGAATGTAGAGGGTCCGGTCACTGATCGGCACCACGTCGGCGATCTCGGACGAGCCCACGAGAACGTCGGCGAACGCGCTGCCGACCTTGACGGTCTGGGACTTGTTGATCGTCAGCTTGAGGCGGCTGAGGACAGCGTTGCCGCCCGTGCGCGGGATGGCCCGTACCGACGATGCGCCAGCCTGCGCCTGCGCCCCGCCGACCTGCGCCGGGAATGATGCGGTGGCCAAGATCAAGGCGACGGCCAGATCGATGCCCCGGCGAAACTTGACTGGAGCCTTTCGCCGGCAATCGATCACGCAAACATCCTTCTGATTAAGACCACGTTAAAGGGGGCCTGCCGGCCGCCACAAGACCCGGTTGAGGGCTCATCCCCCTTCGCGGAAGAGGAGAGGCGTTCGTGCAACGCCTGCGCGCAGCCGTGAAAACTTGTGGCGTCTCTAGAACGGCGCGGACCGGGTCGGGCGCTGGGCCGAGCGCAAGATCTGAATGTTGTTGCGGATCACGATGTTATCCGGATCCATGGATAGGGCCTGCTCGAATTGGCCAAGCGCGCGCTCGCCATTGCCGCGCAGCATGTACGAGTAACCACGGTTATTCACGATTTCGAGAGTCTCGCCGCTGAGCGAGGTCGCCTGATCGTAGGCTCGATCGGCGAGTTCGTAGCGGCCGAGGTTATCGTAGGCCGCAGCGAGGCCGAGCCAGGCGGCCGCATCGTCCTTGTTGACTTCCACGGCCCTCCGAAAGTTGCGCTCGGCAAGACCGTTGTCGCCGGCCGCGAGGTTTGTCCGTCCGACGCGATAGGCCTCGTTGGTGGCCGGAAGCGTGGGCTCGACGCCCGGAACGAGGGCGATCCCCTCATCCGACCTCGTCTGGCACCCGGCCAGCCACAGGCAGGCGCAGAGTCCCGCGGCCCGCGCTGCGCGATATGCCGTCATTGACGCATCATCCTTGGCCCAGGCAGCGACACTGCCATACGAACGGTCCGGCTTGTATCCACGGCGCCCCGAAGGCTGGGGAGAAGCGTCGCACCGTCCTCGGCACGTCGTCCGTCTCCCATACGGTCGCCGGAGCAAAAAGTTTCAGGGCAGATGACGAAACGCTCGAGCAGATCTCGCAAAAGCGGCCTCGGGCTTACTTCTCAACCCTGGTCGGGCTCGGTTCTTCGATCCGGGTTGTCGTGCCGGCCGGCCTTCTGTGCCGATCTATGCCCACTCCCTCCTCATCATGACAGACTCGAGGGGGCCGCCCAAGCGCGGCCCGCGCGCATCCCCTGGTTTCGCGGGGGGCGTTGCGGGAATGCCGCGCATCCGCGTCAACGGGGAAGCGCGAGGCAGGTGGCGAGGAAGTCGTCGAACGCGACGAGGTCCGAGCGACCGACGACGGGCGCGAACACGACGGCGGGGATTGCCGATCCGAACGGTACGGGGCGCCGCGGCGAGGCGGTAGACACGAGGAGATCGACGCGGCTCGGACCAGCCCGGAGCAGGCGGACGAAGGCCGGGACGAAATCGCCGGCGGACGTCTGGCCCCTGGCGGAAGTCCGGCCCTCGACCAGTGTGAGAACGCGCCCGTCGACGATCCCGACCGTGCCGACCATCGCCGAACCGGATCCGCCCACCGATCCGGACGGACGCACGAGCACGTGGCCGGTGGCGGAGGAGGCGCCTTCGCCCAGAAGGCGCTGGGGAAGGCTCAGCCGCCAGCGACGCTCGCCACCTTCGCAGGACAGGACGAGGAGCCCGGCCGGGCCGGACGGAGGGACCGCGCCGGTGCGCAGGACGGCGAGGTTCTGTCCGAACCGCTCCAAAACCCATCCGTTGCCGCCGAGAGTGAAGGTCCGGTCCGGCCCCCGAGGCGAAGGGGCGTCCGGCCCCTGACCGAGGGCCGGTGCGGGAATCGCCGCGAGGACCATGAGGATCGCGCGGCCCCCGCGCCGCCTCACGGCACGCCGGCGGGGTTCACCGATCGACGCCGCTCGGAGCGGATGCGCCCGGCGAAGGACCAGTGGCTGATGGCGAACGCCAGGAAGGAACTCGTGAGCATCACGGCGAGGACAGCGCAATCCGGCCCTTGGATCGCCGCCATGGGCACCAGGGACACGGCTTGTCGCGGCCCGCCCCCACCGATCCAGGCATAGGCCAGGGCCGCCGCGAAGACGAAGCACAGGTTGGCGATGGCCGCGACGCCGAACCGGAAATGCAGGATGCGCACGGCGAGGGTGAGGCCGGCAAGGACGACGGCGTTGCGCAGGGCGTCGATCCCGAACAGTGGATGGAGGGGTGACGTCTCCACGCGCGCGGCCTCGAACGGGCGGAACACCGCGAGGTTGAGATACCACGCCGCGGGTGACCCGGGACAGGCCGCCAGATAGGCGGCGGCGCCCTCGGCGGCCGCGAAGGCACCGATGACGACGAGCGAGCCGAAAGTCTGGACGTTCAGGGCACGCGACATGGCGCATCCTGACCGCCCGGTCGTTAAGGCGGGGTTCCCCCGCTGGACCGAATGCGGGCCGCGACGGCGTCATTCGAACGCGCCCGATCCCTGCGCCACGTCGGCGTTCCGCCGCGCTCGGGTGCGCCGCGGGTTGCCCTGACCCATGCCCGCATCGATCACGGCGCTGCCGTCTCAACGGGTCTCGACGAGCTGCACCACCGGTCGGAGTTTGCCGTCGCCCGTCCGCGGCGCGAGCATGGCGACGAGTTCCACGAGGAGGCCGCCGCCGCTCACGGGCTCCGTGAGGAACACCTTGGCGACGTGGCGCGACAGGCGGGCCGGACTCGGATCGGCGGAGAAGTCGCGGCAATCGGCGACCGACATGTAGAGGACGCGTCGCCGCGCATCGGTGGCCGGGCGTACGCCGAGGTAGCACTGGGGAATCGGATTCTCGCGCACGAAGGCGAAGGGCCCCGTGAGGGGACCACCGGTCGGCATGGTCTTGCCCATGAGGCGATTGCCGCGCGTCACCACGGGCTGGCTTTCCGTTGCCCGCGTCAGGCCGAGTTCGTGCAGGTAGAGGTCGTAGCGCGTCGGCGCCTCGCGCAGGAGGGTCTGGAAACTTCGGTCCTTGTCGGCGTGGTTCCACGCGATGTACTCGTCGATGGCCCGCACCGGGGACATCTCGCCGAAGCCCCCGTAGGCCGCTGTCACCGCCCAGTCGCCGAGGCCCTGGTCGTATTGCGCCGACGGCCGGACGATCCGATAGGCTGCGTCGCGCGGCAGGTGATAGGGCGGATTCACGTCCCCGCTCGACGGCGGCGAGGAACAGGCCTGGAGATGACGCCCCTGGATCACGTTCGGGGCCGGGGGAAAGACGGCGAGATCGCGCGCCACCTCGGCGACGCCGTTGAAGTAACGGTCGAACCGGATGTTCAGGGCATCGTCGAAGTCGCGCGGGGAGATGTTGCGCCGCAGGACGACGCCCTGGCCGTAGCAGAAGGCCGGAGCGTCCGAGGCGAGGTTGCGCAAGGTGGTGCGGCTCCCCGGTTCGTCCGGCCGGTCGAGGGGGACGACGGAGCCGTTGGCGATGTTGCCATCCATGCGCAGGAAGTACTGGCGTCCGGGCCGGGCCGTGGCGACGAAGCGCTCGGGGTCGGCTTGGCACATCACCAGCGGGGTGACGTCACAGGCGTAGTATTGCGCTTCCGCCACGGCGCTGCGCCGGATCGGCGTGCCGAGCACCTGGAGCAGGCTCGCCGTGAGGGTGTACTCGGCCGTAGTCGCCTCCACGAACACGGCCTGCGCGCCGGCCGTATCCGGAAGGGTGTAGGTGGGGTCGGCCCGCAGATCCGCGAGCGTCGCGGCAAAGCGGAACGACAGGCGCGGGCTCGCCCGGTTGCGCCGGGAGAAGGCGACCCCGTTGGTCAGGGCGTTGCCGGCAGCGACGGCCCGCTCGATAGCTCCGTCGGTCCAGTCGAGCTGGCCGGCGGCGGCCAGGGCGGCGGCGTCCACGGTGGCGGCGAGCTGGGTGTCGAAGGTCATGAGGCGGGTGCCGTCCACGGCGAGGCCGAGGAGGCCGAGGAGGGCCGGGATGCAGACGGCCGCGAAGACGAGGACGAAGCCGTCCTCGTCCCATCCGAAGGCGCGCAGGGACCGGGGCCTCATCGGCGCGTCACCAGATCCTCGCCCGGCAGGGTGGCGGTGGCGTGGAGCGGCAGGGCCTTGGCGAACAGGAGTCCGGCGAAGATCGGGTCGAAGGCGAGATCGACGATCTGGACGGTGACGTCGACGGGGACGGGGGGCGGGCGCCCGACATAGCCAAGGCCGTTGGTGGCGTAGGTCACCCGCAGGTTGGCGGGTTCGAGGCGGGGCAGAACCGCCTGCATGGCACGAAGGATCGGCGCGAGATTGCCCTGCGAGAACCCGAACCGGCAGGCGCCGGTGGGGCAGGTGCAGCCGGTCGCGACGTCGCAGACCACCCGGAAAGCCGGGCACGGTCCGGTCTCGCCCCTGCACGGCGCACCGGGCGGACGCCCGTACCAGTAGGTCGCGCTGTCGGCGGGCGTCAGGCCGGGCCCTTCAGCCACGGAATCCATCACGATGGCCGCCCGCACGCCGAGATCCACCGCCTTGGCGGCGAGGCCGCGCTGCCAGAAGTACAGGGACAGATCGGCCAGGGCGAAGACGAGCATCAGGAGCATCGGCAGCACCAGGGCTGCCTCCACCAGGGCGGCGCCGTCCTCGGATTTCCGAAAGGTCGCACGCCTACTCGCCAAGGTGCGGCTCCTGGTGCCGGGCCTTCAGGGTCCAGCGCTTGAAGGGAACGGGTCCGGGAAACATCACGTCGAAGGCGACGCTCGCCTGCATGGCCACCGTCCCGTGGGGCGGATCGGGCTGCGGTTCCACCGTGACGGCTTCGACCGGCAGGCCGGTATTGGCAAGGATCTGGTCCAGCGCGAGCCGCACGGCCCGCGCGGCGCCCGGCGGGCAGGCGGCATCGCAGGCCGGATCCGGCACCTGGGCGAGAACGCGGGCGCCGGCCCGCACGGCGCCCTCCATGGCTTGGCGCACCAGGAGCGCGCGACCGATTTCGAAGCAGCCGTACACGAGGGCAACGAGGATCGGCAGAAGGAGGGCGAATTCGAGGATCGCCGCCCCGGATTCGTCGTCGCGCAGGGCCCTGAGGCCGGGGCGCTCACGGAGCCGTGGCACGGAGCACCTTCATCACCGCCGGTGCCAGGATCACGATGAGAACCACGGGGAAGATGAACAGGCCGAGCGGAAGGGTGAGTTTCGGCGGCAGGGACGCGGCCTTCTCCTCCGCCCGCGACATCCGCCGGTCGCGCATCTCGTCGGAGAAGGTGGTGAGCGCCAGGGACACGTCGGTGCCGAGTTCGATGGTCTGCTGCAGCAGGGCGGCGAAGGCGCGCGCTTCCGGCAGGCCGAGGCGCTCGGCGCAGGACTTCAGGGCGTCCGGCGTGCTCTTGCCGGCCCGCATCTCGCCGGCCATGAGGTCGAAATTCGCCCGGAACTCGGCATCCGACGCGCCGATCTCGCTCGAGGCCCGGTCGAGGGCGGCGTCGAGGCTCAAGCCCGCATTGATGCAGACGACGAGCATGTCCAGAAAGTTCGGGAACACCGACCGGTAGCGAATCTCGAGATGGCGCTGGCGCCGGCTGAGATAGGCCCGCGGCAGGGAATGGGCGACGGCGAACAGAATGACGGCGATGAGCCCGGCCTCCGCCACCCCCGAATTCGGCAGGAAGCGCGTCACCACCAAGGTGCCGAGGGTCGGCAGGCCGACGAGGAGCCCGAGGCGCGCCAGAGTAAACATCACCACGGCGGACGGCGCGAAGAAACCCGAGCGGATGAGTTCGCGGCGCAAGGCCCGGCGGGCCTCGACGCCGAGGCCGAGACGGGCGGGATCGATGTCGAGCCAGCTTTCCTGGCCGCGCTCCACCTCCTCCGCCGTGGCGGCGGGCGCGACGAGCCCGCCGTAGCGCCGGCGCACCCGCTCGCGCTGCGCGAGGGCCGAGGCGGCGGTGTAGAGGGTGAGCGCCACGCTGGCGAAGGCGAGGGCGGTGACGAGGAGAACGCTCATCCCGCCCTAGACCTTGAAATTGACGAGGCGATAGATCGTCAGGTTGCCGAGCAGCAGCAGGGCGAGGGCGACGCCGAGGATGGTGTCGGCGGACGGGCTCATCCAGAATTCGGCGTAGTACGCGGCGCTCACGAAGTTGATCACGACGAACAGGATGATCGGCAGGCCGCTCAGGGCGTAGCCGCTGAACCGCCCCTCGGCGGTCAGCGCCCGCACGCGCCGGGACAGGCGGAAGCGCTCCCGCAGCATCCGGGACAGGCGCGCCAGCACCTCGCCGAGGTTGCCGCCGGTCTGGTTGGCGATGGAGATCGCCGCGACCACGAAGGCGAGTTCGGGATGGCCGACCCGGAGATAGAGTCCGTCGAGGGCCTCGGCGATGCTGCGGCCATAGTTCATCTCGTCCACCACGGCGGCAAATTCCGGCCCTGCGGGCTCCGGCGTCTCACGGGCGACGAGGCTCAGGGACACCGGCAAGGGATGACCGGCGCGCAGGGAGCGGACGATGACGTCGAGCACCTCCGGCAGCTGCTCGCCGAAGCGCGCGAGGCGCCGCGCCCGCTTGATGCGGAGGACCATGAGGCACACCAGCCCCGCGACGCCGAGGCTGAGGACGAGGCGCAGCCAGAAGCCCGCCACCGGCAGGACCAGGAGGAGGACGACGGCGAGGCCGAGGGTCCGGCCAGCCAGGGCCGACGTGGTCTGGCGGGTTCCCGATTGCATGAGGAGCCGGTCCCAGCCGACGACGAGGCGGGATTTCCCGGCCTCCCGGCGGCGCAGCGATTCGGTGGGGGCAGCGGCGGCCGGGCCGTCGAGATCCGCGCGCCGCTGCCGGCGGCGTCTGCGTCCGCGCAAGGCATCCGCGAGGCCGACCTGCAGCTGCTGGACCGCCACCACGGAGCAGACGAAGATGAGGAGGTAGATCGCCCAGGGCTCAGCCACGGCGTTCCTCCCGGTGGCGCGACGTCACAGGGCCACCGATGGGTCGAAGGCTTGCGCCGGCATGTCCAAGCCTTGCGCCTTCAACTCCTGCAGGAACTTCGGCCGCACCCCCGTGGCGCGATAGCTGCCCAGCACCTGATGCCGCTCGTCGACGCCCTCACGGACGAAGCGGAAGATCTCCTGCATCTGGATCACGTCACCCTCCATGCCGGTGATCTCGGCGATGCTGGTGACCCGGCGGCGCCCGTCGCTGAGGCGCTGAAGCTGGAGCAGCATCTGTACGCCCGAGGCGATCTGACTGCGGATCGAGGTCACCGACATGTTGGCCGCCGCCATGCCGATCATCTGCTCGACGCGGGCGATGGCGTCGCGGGGCGTGTTGGCGTGAATGGTGGTCATCGAGCCTTCGTGGCCGGTGTTCATGGCTTGAAGCATGTCGAACGCCTCCTCACCCCGGCACTCGCCGAGGATGATGCGGTCGGGCCGCATGCGCAGGGCGTTCTTGAGGAGTTCGCGCTGGCGGATCTCACCGCGCCCCTCGACACTCGGCGGCCGGGTCTCGAGGCGGGCGACGTGAGGTTGCTGCAGCTGAAGCTCGGCCGCGTCCTCGATGGTGATGAGGCGCTCTCGGGGCGAGATATAGGAGGAGAGGGCATTGAGCATGGTGGTCTTGCCCGAGCCTGTCCCCCCCGACACGATGAGGGAGATCCGCCCCCGCACGGCGATCTTGAGGAGGTCGGCCATCGGGGCCCGGAGGGCACCGAGTTCCACGAGCCGGTCCATGGAGATCGGGCGCTTGGAGAACTTTCGGATGGAGACGAGGGGGCCGTCGACGGCGATGGGCCGGATCGCGACGTTGACGCGCGACCCGTCGGGCAGGCGCGCATCGACCATGGGGGAGGATTCGTCGATGCGCCGGCCCACGGCCGCGACCATCTTGTTGACGATGCGCAGGAGGTGCGCCTCGTCCTTGAAATGGACGAGGGTCGGTTCGAGCTGGCCGCCGCGCTCGGCGAAGACCGAGCGGTGACCGTTGATGAGGATGTCGGTGACGCTCGAATCCTTAAGCAGCGGCTCGATGGGGCCGAGGCCGATCATTTCATCCAGCACTTCGGCCGAGAACGCTTCGAGCTCGCGCTGATTGAGGGCGAGACGCTCCTTGAGGACGTATTCGGCGACGAAGCGGCCGACCTGACGGGCGAGATCGTCGGGCGAGATCTTGTCGATGAGGGCGAGGTTGAACTCGTCGATGATCTGGCCGTGGAGCTTCACCTTGGCGTCGGTCAGCGACGAGCGCGGCGCCGGCTCGGGCACCGGTGCGGCCCTCGCCGCCGGAGCGGAACCGGGGATCGTGCCCGTTTCGGGGATCGGAGCGGTTCGGGGCACCGCGGTGGGGCTCGCCGCGGGCGGGTTCTGGCGCGCGATGGGGCCGGGCGCGGACGGCGCTTCGGTCTTCGCGGTCCGCCAGCGATCGGACAATCCGGTGTTCATGCGATCTCCGTGGGCGGGCTCACGCGAGTCTGGCCGCTGTGCCGCACCACTCGGCCAAGCGACCGATATCGCGGGTCAGCCTAGCGTTGGGGGCGATCTCGAACAAGGATCGCCCGGCATCGAGGGCCCCGTTGGCCGTGGCGTCATCGCGGCGCAGGCAGAACACGGCGCGGCCCGACAGGGGGCGTTCGATCTGCTCGCGGCGGGCGATCCGGCCGAGGAGATCGGTCTCGCAGCCATTGACCGCCACCGCGAGGCGGTCGGACGGAATCTCGAGGGTATCGAGGTGGGCCAGGGACTGGGTCAGGGCGCGCAGGCCCGGCACGTTCGCGCCGCCGGAGACCACGACGGCGTCCGAGCCCTGGAGGACGTTGTCGATCCACGGGACCCAGGCTTTCGGCAGATCGATGAGGATCGCCTCGTAGCGCCGGGCGATGGTGTCGATGAAGGTGAACAGCGTCGCGGGCGGCACGTCGCCGAGGGCGATGCGGCGGGGCGGGCAGGCGAACACGTCGAGGCGCGGAGTGTGCCGGCTCGTGAACACGTCGACGAGCTGCTCATCGAGGCGCTCGGGCCCCACCACGATCTCGCCGATGTCGAAGCGCGGTTCGATGTCGAGGGCGTCGGCGAGGGTGCCGCCCTGAAGGTTGAGGTCGAGGAGGGCCACGCGCGGAGGCTGCTTGCGCCGGGTCGAAAGGCGGATACCGGTCTCCACCGTGAGGGTGGTGTTGCCGACCCCGCCCTTGCTCGGCAGGAAGCTGACGATCCGGGCGTTGCGGTCCGCCGGCTCCACCGCGCCGAGCGCCTTGGTTACGTCGCGCAGTTCCCCGGCAGCGTCGTCCCAGCCGATCCACTCGCCGGACTGGGTTCGCACGAGGGCCTTGTAGAGGTCCGGCGCCATCGATGCGGCGACGTGGATCACGAACGCCCGACCCTGCTCGGCACGGGCGAGCTGAACCGCGGCCTGCGCCGCCGAGCCCGGTGCAGATCCGGGTTCTTCCGGCAGGAGCACCAGGGGATTGCGGGAATCCGCGAACGTCCGGTCGCGGTGAAGGGCGGCGACGTCGGCCACATGCGACACCGTATAGCCCAGGGCTTGGGCGTGCTTCGCCAGGGCCAGGACACGCGCCGCGCCGCGATCGGTCGCGATGAGAAAACAGTTCACGAAGGCTCCGAATGGGGCGATGGGCTCACGATGAGAATGTCCTCCGCCATCCGGTCACCGGCTACGCGCGGCGGTTCTCGCCTTCCTTGAACCGCCGGGCGGGCTTGCCGAATCCCTCGATCGCGAGCGATCGGGCGGCGACGGCAGGGGGCCGCACGCCGCGCCGTCGGCGTTCGGGCGTCCGTCACGAAGCATTCTCCGCCCCGTCAGTCCTCGGCATCCACCGAGTAGGGTTCGCGCTTCGATCCGTTGCGGATGACGTTGATGGTGAGCTTCGGTGGGGCCGGCGCCATCGGGGCGATCCCGGGTTGCATCCGCTGCCCGAGTTCGACGCGCAGGCGCGTCTCCATCTCGGCGAGCTGCGCACGGGCTCCTTCGCCCGCGAGGGCCGCCGCCGCCTCGGAAGACTTGCGCAGGGCCTCGACCTGGGCGGTCAGTTCGGCGATGCGATCCTTGTCGGGTGCGGCGTCACCGGCCGTGAGATCGGCGGCGGTGACGCGCTGGGCGGATGGGGCCACGGGCTCGCCGGTCTGGCGCAGGGCGAGGGACAGGCGCCCAATTCCCTGCGCGAGGACGACTTTCTGCGCCTCGGCGACGGGAAGTTCCAGGGTGACGGCGCGGGCGACCGTGGGCTTGTCCTGCCGATCCCCGGCAATCTGGTCGATGGCCAGAACCTTGGCGTTCTGGATCAGCACGTCGGCATAGGCGTTGTCCTGGGTCCCGCCTTCGCCGCGGGTGAGGATGAGGTCGACCCGGTCTCCCGGCAGCACGAAACCGGCGACGCCCCGGACCTCGTCGACGCGGACAGAGACCGCACGCATTCCCTCATCGATCTGGGTCGACAGGGTGGCGCGCTGGTTGGGCCCCGTGATCTTGGCCGCCAGCACCGGCTCGTTGCGCTGCAGGGGGGCGAGGGCGAGGCGACGCCCGTCACGGGTCAGATCGGCGATGGAGGTGAAGGCGCCGTCCAGGGTGTCTCCGGCGGGCCAATCGACCTCCCGGAGGTTGGCCGAGGTGAGCGCCGTGCCGAAGCCGACGGGGGCGGAGGCCACGACCATGCGCCCCTGCGCAGGCCGCCGGGACTGCGTATCGGCGCTGAGCAGCAGCCCACGCGCCAGGAAGGCGGCCATGGCGCCGAAGGCCAGGGCCACGCCGAGGGAAATCGCCGACGACGCCCTCACGGAACGTACGCCCGTCGCCCGGCGACCCGATCAGGCTCGCCCACAGGGCCGCGCTCCCGCGCCGCGCCGATCATCGGGATGAGATCCACTGGGCGGACATCAGATCGCATCACTGCGTTTGCGTGCAATCCGCCGTCGGCGTGGCGATCTTACAGCTGATCTTGGCAAATTGCGCGTTCAGGCTGGTTCCCGTCGCCGTGAGGCCGACAATGGCCACGAGGGCGATCAGCGCCACCAGCAGGGCGTACTCGACCATCGCCGCGCCGTCGTCTTCGCCACAGAAGCGCTTGATGAGATTCGTCATGTGATCTGCCCTCGAAAACGCATCCCGCACGGTCCAGCGGCGCGCGCGTCTCGCGACCGCCGGGCCGCGCGTTCAATATGGTAAATGATCCCTTGTGGACCCAAGTCTGTCAATCGAAAGGTCGACCTCGTCAACCGCAAAGCCAGGGGGCGAGTATTCGGATGACAGCGCCCGTCATGTCAAAGCAATGACCCCGATCCAGGCCATGGCGATGCTGGGACCGAACGGAATCTTTGTTCCCCGCTCATCCCGCCGTGCGGGCAGAAGACGCAGACCGGCCCCGAGGCCGTACAGAACGGTCGATCCCAGGAGAAGCAAAGCGAACACGAAGGCGCTCTGCGGCCCGATCCACAGGCACGCGACGGACATCAGCTTGGCATCTCCGGCTCCGACGAGTCGTAGGGAGAAGGCTGCAAACAGGAGGATCAAGGCCGCCAGCCCGAAGACCCCGTGCCAGAGCGCGTCGTGAAGGCTTCCCGTGGCCAGTACCGTCCATCCGTACAGCGCGACGAGAAGGAGGACAGCGCTGTTGCGGATGCGGAATCGTTGGATATCCTCCGCTGCGACGAACACGAGCACCGCGCAGACGAGACCGTCGATCGGAACGCTCAAGGGGCTGCTTTCCGGGTCGCCGCCCGGTTCGGCGCACGGCAGGAATCCTGCACCCGATCGCATCTTCCGCCGAGGCGGCTGCCGGTCCGGCCCGGAAAATCGCGATCCTCGGCAGAGAGATGGAGCATTTTCCCGTCCATGGTCCGGCCCTGTGGAACCCGGCGCCGAGCCGGGAGCCACAGGGCCGTTCCGCTGACGATTTCTTAGCGGACGAGACCGTTCAGGCCGTTCGGGAAGAAGCCCCCGGGCTGAGCAGTGCCGCTGGCGTAGACGATGGCCAGAACCTGGGCCGGAGTCCGGCTGATGGCGATGGCGTTCGCATCCGTCGGGACCAGGTCCGGCCGCGCGGCGGTACCGATCCCGAAATCGAGATCGCTCGGGCCGTCGAAGAAGTCGCGCAGATCGGAGATCGCCTGGGCCTGCTGGAACAGGCCGCGGCTCGCCAGCACCGTCCGGATGAGGCCGGCATGGTAGGCCTCGACGGCGAGGATGCCGGCGGTCGCCTCGAGGAACTCGTTGTTGCGGATCAACGGGGCCGCGCCCTTGTAGGCCGTCACGCCGACATCCTCGAACACAAAGGCGGCCAGCAGGAAGTTGGTCTCGTTGGCGAAGGCGTCGAAGGTGTTGCCGAGGCCGGAGAAGCGCGCCAGGGCGTTGAAGCTGTCGACGAAGTTGATGGTCGGGCGGGCGACGCGCGCGCTCCCCAGGATCGCACGCAGGAACTTGACGTGCTTCTCCTCGTCGTCGGCGATCTCGTTGGCGTAGCCCTGAACCAGGGGCGTCGCGAACGCGACCTGCCGGCCGCCGGTGACGGCACCGAGGGTGCCGGTGCCGGAGATATCCGCATCGGCCAGCCCGCGACCGAACGCGGCACGGAGGTAGAATTCGGCCTCGAGGTATTCGAGGTTCAGGGCGAAGTTGAACACGTCCGCAGCGCCAACGGAGGCCGTCTGTGCGTTGACCGGACCGCCGGCCGCGCTGAGCAACGCAGCACCGGCAGCCCCGAGCCCCAGAGTACGCATGAACGCCCGGCGCCCTGCAGCGTAGTCGAAACCCGCGAGATTGGGCATAGCTTCAGATGTCTTTTCCATAACGGCCGTCGCTCCCCGAGATGATCGTTCACGCCGATCTTCGTGAGATTATGTGGAAACATGAAATACAATCAAGGAGGCTTTACCGATTTGAAAGAATATTGAGCATCATAAAAAATCAAAGTTCTTTTAAATCAACGACTTAATAGATTCATTTTGTCATCGCTCAAGAATAAGTTATCGCCTTGAGGGGCGAGCCTACGCTCGGTGAAGGCAGAAAGTTTCAAGATTTTCGATCACGAATACGTGACAGGGGTCCTATGGCTGACATGGATGGGGCGCGCCTTTACCAGCGGGGGCTCGACGGTTCGATACGCCCCCTGCCACAGAGTAGAAGCTATGATCACCCGATGATCCAAGCTCGGCCGCGGCGAGGAGACGATGCGTGACGCGACGCAGGGCAGCGCAGGGACTCAAAGCCGCTTGGAGCCGCGTTTTCCGGTCCGTTCGCGGCGCGCGCATCACGTGGCCCGTGACGCTGGGGCGGCGCACCGACCCGGGAGCAAATGACGCGTCGTCGTGCCGGGCGTCCGATCTCCGTTGCGATGCCGTCGACGCCGGTCGACCGAGCCCGGTGAAGATCGCGGACGAAACGGTAGTCCCGCCGGAGGCCGTCACCCTGCAGGTTCGTCCGCTGGACGCCATCCTCCGCGACGGCGTCACCGGCCCGGCGACGATCGAGCAGCGGGTCGCTTATCCCCGTGAGATCGTGGAAATCCCGCCCTTGCGCATCGGTGCCGAAGCCCTCGGCCGGGTCACGGTCCGGGAGAACGAGCGGCACATATCCTGGCGGGAAACCGCCTACCTGTCCCTGTCTCCCGCAATCTATGCCGTCGACAACGCCCTCGTTCACGGATCGGCCGGCCTCCTCGGCATCGGCGATGCGATGGTGAGCGAGACAACGTGGCACACCGAGCCGAGCCGACACCGCTATCAGATCGGGAAGGCCGGGATCACCCTCGACATCGACCGGGTGACGGTCCTGTCCGGCACGCATCTCAGTCTCCTGATGCCCGGCGGACACAGCTACTGGCACGCCGTCATCGACGGAGCCGCCAAGCTCGCGATGATCCCCGACGCGGTGATGGAGACGGTGGATACGGTGCTGTTCTCAGCCGATGCCATGGGCCAGAGGGAGTTGCTTGCCCTCGCTGGCCTGCCGCGCGCGATCACCTTGCGGCCGGTTGGGCCAACCGAAACATTGCGCGTCGAAACGCTCCTCTTGCCTTGGGGACTTCATGGGGTGTTCGACTACCATCCGGTCATCAACCGCTTCTTCGATACGGTGCTGGCGAACCACCCGGTGGATGGGCGCGATCGGATCGAGCGCCTCTATGTCGATCGCCGGGGAGGCACGCAACGACGGCTGGTGAACGAGGAGGCGATTGTCACCGCCCTCACGGCGCGGGGCTTCGTCGCCGTGCGGTTGGAAGACCTACCGATCGCGGCGCAGATCAATCTGTTTCGTCAGGCAACGATCATCGTGGCTCCGCATGGCGCCGGGCTGACCAACATCGGATTCGCATCACCGGGCTGCATCGTGATCGAACTCATGATGGACGCCTACGTGAACTGGTGCTTCCGTCGGCTCGCCGCCATTCGCAAGCTCGCGTACGACTGCGTCATCGGCACGGCTCACCGGCCATGGGCTGAACTCGATCCCGGCTTCCATCGTTCGGTATGGGACATATCCGTCGACGATGTCGTTCGGACGATCGAGCGCGCCGTCGAAGCCTATCCGCAAAACCGCGAATCATCAGGGTTTTGATCGAGCACGAGCAAAGTGGATCGACAATCCGGATCAGACCTCGTCCCTATCAGTGCATCCGATCGGGTATACAATCTTGAAGCTTGAAAACAATCAGTCGGACCATGCCGACCAAGCGCTCGAAGCCTAGCCCCTCATGAGGCGCGGGATACAAAGAACGTTCGTGATCGCAGTCACGCTCGTCGCGTCGCCGGGTCTCGCCGCCGAGCGATCCGGCACCCTGTCGCTGCGCAAATTCGAACTGCTCGATCAGCTTTCCGCCATGGACCAATCGACCGAAGCCGACTTCTACCTTCGGGGTATATCGGACGGATTGGCCTTCGCGAACGCGTCCCTGGAAAGCAATGGGAAGCCGCGGCTGTTCTGCGCGACGATGCCCACCGACGTTCCAGAGCTCCGATCGATGCTGCGGGAGCAGATCACTTTTCTAGCGCGGATCGGTCGGAAGACGGAGCACGCGATGGAACGCACGGCCGCGGTCGCGATCATTCTTCAGAAGCTCCGCGAAAAGTATCCCTGTCGCTGATTGCCGAACGAACCAAAGACGCAATTACCCAGGCCTTTGCGCGGGCTGGGTTTCGCTGATTTCCACCGAAGAATGGGGCGCAGCGATCTTGAGCGGTTGAGCCGCGAGGAACTGATCGAGCTGGTACTGCGGCTACAGCGTCCGGACAAGACTTCGCGCACGTCCTCGAAACCAACCTCGACCGGCAGCAAGGAGCGGCGGGAGCAATCCAAGCCCGTCGGGGCCAAGCCCGGGCACGAAGGTCACCGCCTGGAAATGAGCGACAATCCCGCCGCGGTCGTCGCGCATCGTCTCAACCGCGGCGTGTGCTGCGGCGGCGCCCTGCATGGGGACCTTCCCGTCGAGATCGTCAGCGTCTCCGAGCGGATCGAGCTCCCGGCGGTGATGCCCGTCGTCACCCAGCATCGGCGGCTGGCCGTGCCGTGCCCGACCTGTGGAGCGCGGATGGTCGCGTCGGTGCCGGAGGCGGCGCGAGGCACGCCGTTCGGCCCGCGGCATCATGCGGTGGCGACGTATCTCAAGACCTTCCAAGCGCTCTCCTACAAAGGGTTGCAGGCGGCCTTTTCGGACCTGTTCGATCTCACCCTCAGCCAGGGCGGGCCGATGAACCTGCTCAACGAGGGACAGGGGCGCTTCCGCCCCGGTCACGAGGCCGCCGTTTCGACCCTGCGCTGGGCCACCGTCGCCTCGGATGAGACGGGCGTGCGGATCGAGGACAGCAACGTACGCCTGCGGTGAGAGCCGCGGTCGTGGTTCCGACGTGTGTCAGGCGGCGATCTGCCGGGGCTGAGGCTCTGTCCAGTTCCACGGCAGAAGATCGTCGATGCGTCGGGCGGGATGGTCAGGTAGCCGCGCAAGCACGGCGGTCTCCTGCTGCTCCATGAGCCTGAAAAGCCTCGTCGCCTCGAGCGATGATCCCGTGCCCAGCTTGTCCGCCGTGGCACCGTGAGCAACCCTCGGAGTTTGCCGAGGACCGGCGTTCCTATACCAACACCCTGTCAGATGTTCGCGGTGGATCTGTCCCGACCAAATTTGGCGCCTAGTGTCGACACACTTCCCTCTGCCGCCGACACACTTCCCTGCTCTCCCCCAGAGCGTTTCAACGCACCACGACCTTGGAGCCGATGGGCACGCGGTCGTACAGGTCCATCACGTCGGCGTTGAGCATGCGGATGCAGCCGGACGACACGGCTTGGCCGATCTTCTCCGGCTCGTTGGTGCCGTGGATGCGGAACAGCGTGTCCTTCTTGCCCTCGGCGAGGTAGAGGGCGCGCGCGCCGATGGGGCTCGTCGGCCCGCCTTCGAGGCGCTTGGGCAGGTCGGGCCGGCGCGCCAGCATCTCGGGCGGGGGATTCCAGTCGGGCCATTCGCCCTTGCGGTCCACTTCCGCCGTGCCGGCCCAGGCCATGCCGGCATGACCGACGGCGACGGGATAGCGAATGGCCTTGCCGTCGGGCAGGACGAAGTAGAGGCGCCGTTCCTTGGTCACCACGATGACGGTGCCGGGCGCTTCACGGGTCGGGTAATCGATGGTCGTGCGGGCGATCTTCGGATCGACGACGGCGCTCGGTGCGAGCTTCATCCATTCCTTGTCGCGGGCTTCCCCCGTGAGGGCCGCGGGCGCGGCGGCGGGGGGCATGGCGAGCGCCGTCTGCGTCACGGCCGGAGGCGCGACGCTGGCCGTCTGTGTATTGCAGGCGGCGAGGGGCAGCGCGCCCGCGAGGGCGACGGCGAGCATGACGCGCATGGGATGAGCCTGTGGAGATCAACCGCGTCGAAGCCGACGGGCGGTTGGAATACAAAGTTGGTTATCGAGGTCTTGCGTAACCTAACCCGAGCGCGCATCCCGGCGTAGTGTATCACGCCACCGAGTGGCGCATTTGCATCGCTTGTTGCCTCGACGCAACGATAAGGGCGAGCATCGATTTGGGAGGATTGCGGTGACGACGCTGTACGTGAGCCATCCGTCCGCCCTCGACCATGCCATGCCGGCGGGGCACCCCGAATGCCCGGACCGGATCCGGGCCGTGGAACGGGTGCTGGAGGACGAGCGGTTCGCGAGCCTCGTGCGCGGGCTCGCCCCCCTGGCCGACCCGGCGGTTCCGACCCTGGTCCATCCGGTGCCCTACGTGCAGGGCCTCATCGAGGCGGCGCCGCGCGAGGGGTTCGTCCAGATCGACGGGGACACGCTCCTGTCGCCCGGAACCATCGAAGCGGCCCTGCGCGGCGTCGGCGGTGCCGTCCACGCCGTCGATGCGGTGATGAAGGGCGAGTGCCGCAACGCCTTCGTCGCCATGCGGCCGCCGGGGCACCATGCCGAGCGCATGCAGGCCATGGGGTTCTGCGTGTTCAACCACGCCGCCATCGCGGCCCGCCACGCCCGGCAAGCCCACGGGGCGACCCGCGTCGCCCTGGTCGATTGGGACGTCCACCACGGCAACGGCTCGCAGGACATTTTCTGGGACGATGCGAACGTGCTCTATGCCTCGACCCACGAGATGCCGCTCTATCCCGGAACGGGGGCGTCGTCGGAGCGGGGCAACCACGACACCATCGTCAACGTCCCCTTGAGGGCCGGCGACGGCAGCGAGCGGTTCCGCGAGGTGTTCGAGGCGGGCATCCTGCGCCGGCTCGACGCCTTCGCCCCCGACCTCATCGTGATCTCGGCCGGCTTCGACGCCCACCGCTTCGATCCCCTCGCCCATATCCAGCTCGACGAGGCGGATTTCGGCTGGGCCACGCGACGCGTGATGGAGGTGGCCGACAAGCACGCGGGTGGACGCGTCGTCTCGGTGCTGGAGGGCGGCTACAGTCTTAAGGGACTCGGCTTGTCCGTCGCCGCCCATATGGATGCGTTGATGGGGCGGTGATTTCCTGGGGCCGTCGATGTACGGGGCCGCCCTGCGGCCCCGTGCCCGTCAGCCTTCGAGCCGCTCGTCCCCCAAAAACTCGATCCCGAAGCCCGAGAGACCGACATAGGCCCGCGACGAGGTCGCGAGGTTGCGGATCGAGACGACGCCGAGGTCGCGCAGGATCTGCGCGCCGAGGCCGACCTCGCGCCAGGCCTGCACGCGCTGCGCCTCCGCGCCTTCTTCGGCGTAGGTTTGCAGCGGCACGCCCGCCGTGCCGTCGCGGAGATAGACGAGGATGCCCCGGCCTTCCTTGGCGAAGCGGCGCATCACCGCCTGGATCTGCTTGCCGCCCTCGACGACGTCGGCGACCACGTTGGAGCGGTGCAGGCGCACGAGCACGTTCTGCCCGTCGCCGATGTCGCCGTACACGAAGGCGAATTGCTGCACGGTCTCGAACGGAGTGGTGTAGGCGTAGCCGGTCATCGCGCCGGTCTCGGCCTGGACCGGGAAGGTCCCGACCCGTTCGACGAGCTTTTCGCGGGACTGGCGGAAGGCGATGAGGTCGGCCACCGAGACGCGCTTGAGGTCGTGCTGCTCGGCGAAGGCCGTGATCTGCGGCCCCTTCATCACGGTGCCGTCGTCGTTGGCGAGCTCGCAGATCACGCCGACCGGCGGCAGGCCGGCGAGCTTGCACAGATCGACGGCGGCCTCCGTGTGACCCGAACGCATGAGCACGCCGCCATCCTTGGCGATGAGCGGAAAGACGTGGCCCGGCCGGACGAAATCCGTTTCGCCCATGTTGCCGTTGGCGAGCGCCCGCACGGTGTTGCAGCGCTGTTCCGCCGAGATGCCGGTGGTGAGGCCGTGTTTCACATCGACCGTCACCGTGAAGGCGGTGCCCAGGGGCGCGTCGTTGGCGGCCACCATGGGATCGAGGCGCAGGCGTCGGGCCTCGGCGCGGGTCACGGGTGCACAGACGATGCCGCAGGTATTGCGGATGATGAAGGCCATCTTCTCCGGCGTGCACAGGGAGGCCGCGACGACGAGATCGCCCTCGTTCTCGCGATCGTCGTCGTCGGTGACGACGACGATCTCACCACGGGCATAGGCTTCGATGGCCTGGACGACATGGGTGTGGGGCACGGATGTTCTCTCGACCTTGCGGAGCGGATGGCGGGCGGTGCGGTGGTCTCTTGCTTTTCGCATCATTCCGAAAGCCGGAAACCACCTCTCGGGATGATGCTTTAGTCCCGTTTGCCCACCTGCCCCCGGTGGCGCAGATAGTGATCGGCAAGGACGCATGCCATCATGGCCTCGGCGACGGGCACGGCGCGGATGCCGACGCAGGGGTCGTGGCGGCCCTTCGTGACGAGATCGACGTCGCGGTTGTCGCGGCTCACGCTCATGCGCGGCGTCAGGATCGACGAGGTCGGCTTGACCGCGAAGCGACAGACGACAGGCTGGCCCGTGGAAATGCCGCCCAGCACCCCGCCGGCGTGGTTGGCGAGGAAGGTCGGCGCACCGGCATTGCCCGAGCGCATCTCGTCGGCGTTGTCTTCGCCGCGGAGCGCCGCGGACGCGAAGCCGTCACCGATCTCGACGCCCTTCACGGCGTTGATGGACATCATCGCGGCGGCGAGATCCGCGTCGAGCTTGCCATAGATCGGGGCGCCGAGGCCCGGCGGCACGCCCTCGGCCACCACCTCGATCACCGCGCCGATGGACGAGCCGTCCTTTCGGATGCCGTCGAGATAGGTCTCGTAGAAGGCCGCCATCTCGGCGTCGGGGCAGAAGAACGGGTTGTTGGCGACTTCATCCCAGTCCCAGCGCGACCGGTCGACGGCGTGCGGCCCCATCTGCACCAGGGCGGCCCGGATGGTGACGCCCTCCGGCAGGACCCGGCGGGCGACGGCGCCGGCCGCCACACGGGCGGCGGTCTCGCGGGCCGAGGAGCGCCCGCCGCCGCGATAGTCGCGGATGCCATACTTGGCGTCGTAGGCGTAGTCGGCATGCCCCGGACGGTAGCTGTCGCGGATCTCCGAATAATCCTTCGAGCGCTGGTCGGTGTTCTCGATCGCGAGGGCGATGGGCGTGCCGGTCGTGAGCTGGACGCCGTTCGTGCGGTCGTCCGCGAACACGCCCGACAGGATGCGGACCTCATCCGGCTCGCGCCGCTGGGTGGTGAACCGCGACTGGCCGGGCTTCCGCCGGTCGAGTTCCGCCTGGATGTCGGCGGCCGCGATGGGAATGCCGGGGGGGCAGCCGTCGACGATGCAGCCGAGGGCGACCCCGTGGCTCTCGCCGAAGGTGGTGACGCGGAAGAGATGGCCGAAGGTGTTGTGGGACATGGTGCCTTCGCTCTAACGCGGGTTTTCGCGAGTCACAAATGTCGGCGGTCCGATGGCCGGATCAATCGCCCGGCCGGGCCAGCACGCCGCCGGTCATCGCCGTGCGCACGCCCGTGGTCGATGGGAAGGTGATCGGCAGCCCCTTCAGGGACCGCACGGCGAGGTGCGCGAAGGCCTGGGCCTCGAGGTAGGCCGACGACCAGCCGATGGCGTCGGCCGTCGTGATCTCGGCGCGCAGGTGGTAGTTCAGCAGGCGCAGGAGTTCGCCGTTGCGCGCCCCGCCGCCCGCCACGATCCAGCGGGTCGGGATCTCGGGGGCGTGGTCGAGGGCCCGCGCCACGGCCCGCGCCGTGAAGGCGGTGAGCGTCGCCGCCCCGTCCTCCGTGGAGAGCTGGCCGGCGAGCTTGTGCGAGAACCAGTTCCGATCCAGCGATTTCGGCGGCCGGCGCGCGAAGAACGGGTGGATGAGGAGCCAGGCCAGCAGCGGCTCGTCGGGGCGTCCCCGCGCGGCGGTGCGGCCGCCATCGTCGAGGGGGCGGCCCGTGCGCTCCCGCATCCAGTCGTCGATGAGGGCGTTGCCCGGTCCGGTGTCGAAGGCGATGACCTCACCGTTCGCCGCGATGAGGGTGGCGTTGGCCACGCCACCGATGTTGAGGATGCCGAGCGCCCCTTCGAAACCGGAAGCCCGTGCGAGGGCCTGATGGAACACCGGGACGAGCGGCGCGCCCTGGCCGCCCGCCAGGACGTCGGCGTGGCGAAGGTCCGACACCACGGGAATCCCGAGGCGCCGGCTCAGGGCCGCGCCGTCGCCGATCTGGACGCTCATGCGCTGGTCGGGGCGATGCACCACGGTTTGGCCGTGGAAGCCGATGACATCGATGTCGGCGGGCGTGAGCCCGTTGTCGGACAGGAACCCTTCCACCGCCTCGGCATGGGCCGCCGTGACGAAATCTTCCGCTTCGGGAAGGCATCCCGGCCGGTCCTCCCGCGCGGTGACGCCCTCGGAATCCACGAGCGCCCGGCGCAGGAGGTCGCGGTCCTCGTCGGAGTAGCCGCGATAGCCCGTGGGCCCCAGGGGTTCGAGGTAGCCGTTCGGGCTGCGCACCACCCGGACGTCCTCTCCGTCGGTCTCGATCAGGGCGACATCGACCCCGTCGAGGGACGTGCCGCTCATGAGGCCGATCGCCCGCATCATCGTCATGGTCGTGCCTTCCTCGGTCAGCCCTGCTAAGAGCCGGCGCAATGACGCGCGGTGCTATCACGCCGCTCCGTGCCCTGTCCCCATCCCGCGCGATCCCATCGCCGCGCTCCTCTGACACCGGAACCGTTCATGTCCACCCCGCCCGACGCCTTCGCCCCGAAATCCGATTTCCTCCGGGTCCTGACCGAGCGCGGCTTCATCCACCAGGGCTCCGATCTCGCCGGCATCGACGCGGCGGCGCGGGAGGGGCGGCTCACCACCTATGTGGGCTACGATTGCACGGCGGCCTCGCTGCATGTCGGCCACCTCCTGTCGATCATGATGCTGCATTGGCTCCAGGCCACGGGGGGCACGCCGATCACCCTCATGGGCGGCGGCACCACCCGTGTCGGCGACCCCTCGGGCCGCGACGAATCGCGAAAGATCCTCACTCTGGAGCAGATCGAGGAGAACAAGCTCGGAATTCAGAAGACCTTCGCGCGGTTCCTCACATTCGAGGGCGGCGGCAACGCCGCCACCATGGTCGACAACGCCGAGTGGCTGACGAAACTCAACTACATCGAGATGCTGCGCGACATCGGCCGACACTTCTCGGTCAACCGCATGATGTCCATGGACAGCGTCCGCATGCGGCTGGAGCGCGATCAGGAACTGTCGTTCCTCGAATTCAACTACATGATCCTGCAATCCTACGACTTCGTGGAGCTGAACCGCCGCTACGGCTGCACCATGCAGATGGGCGGCTCGGATCAGTGGGGCAACATCGTCAACGGCATCGACCTCGGCCGTCGCATGGGCACGCCCCAGCTCTACGGCCTCACCTGCCCGCTCCTCACCACGGCGTCCGGCGCCAAGATGGGCAAGACGGCGGCCGGGGCCGTCTGGCTCGATGCCGGCATGCTGTCGCCGTACGATTACTGGCAGTTCTGGCGCAACACCGAGGACGCCGATATCGGCCGCTTCCTCAAGCTGTTCACCCTCCTGCCCATGGACGAGATCGCCCGGCTGTCGGCGCTTCAAGGCGCCGAGATCAATGAGGCCAAGAAGGTGCTCGCCAACGAGGCCACCGCCCTGATGCACGGGCGCGAGGCGGCGGACAACGCAGCCGAGACCGCGCGCAAGACCTTCGTCGAGGGCAGCGTCGCCCAGGATCTGCCCACCGTCATCGTCTCGGCCGCCTTGCTCGACGCCGGCCTCGGCGTGCTCTCGGCCTTCGGTCCCGAATACGCCAAGCTGGTTCCCTCCACGAGCGAGGCCCGCCGCCAGATCAAGGGCGGCGGCCTGCGGGTCAACGACGTGGCGCTGACCGACGAGCGCGCCGTGCTGCGTTCTCAGGACGTGACGGCCGACGGGGTGATCAAGCTCTCGTTCGGCCGCAAGAAGCACGTGCTGCTCAAGGTCGGTTGAGATCGGCCGGCCCGGCCCGCCGGGCCGCCGCTACCGCTCGGTTTCGCCCATGGGCGAGGCCCCGGCGAAGCCGTCGTTGCCGCCGCCGGCGCTGAAGAGCTTGCGCAGGATGCCGGGGGCGAGGGCCGAGAGCGGATTGACGCTGACATCGGGCTTCGACAGGCGCCCGGCGACGCGGAAGTTGAGGGCGAACAGGCCCTCGTTGTGGCCGCCGCCGAGGAGTTGCCCGAGGAGCGGCAGCTGCGACACCACGTTGTTGAGGCCGTAGAGCGGCACGAAGGTGCCGTTGATGTCCGTGCGCTCCTTGGCCGTGTCGAGGTAGCCGTTCAGGGTGAAGCCCATGGCGGCGTTGGAGATCGCCGCGTCGGTGAAATCGACCCGGGCGCCCGTGCGGACGAAATTGGCGCGCAGGCGGTCGAAGGTCACGTCGTTGCCGGTGTTCTGCACGATCTGCTTGCGGCCGCGCGCGTCCACCACCTCGGTGCTCGCCGGTCCCTGCGCCATGATGCTCGACAGGGCCGGCTCGTTGCGCAGGACGAAATCGCGGATCTGGACGACGCCCTGCTGCGGCCCGTCGTTGAGGCCGGTGCTCATGATGAGCTTGCCGCCGTACATGCGCTTGTAAATGTCGGCGAACCGCAAGGTCGCACCGGCATCCTGACTCTCCACCGTGAGGGCCGGTCCCCCTTCCGCGCGGGTAATCTGGGCATTGAACGGCGCGCCGCCGAAGCGACCCTGGATCCGGCCCGAGCGCACGTCCTTGCCCTTCAGGGCGAGCTTGACGGTGGCGTTGGTCAGGGCCTCGCCGTTGAAGCCCGTGAGGATGGCGAGCGACAGGTCGGCGTCGATGTCCTTCGGCGCGGAATCGGCCTTGCCCTTGCCGTCCGGGCCGGTGAGCCCGCGCAGGATCGGCCGGGCATCGGCCACGGCGCCCTTGACGGCGATGCGGTAGCCGTTGCCGGCGCGCTCCAGTTGTAGCCGCATGTCGTCGCCGGGCGAGAGCTTGAGGCTCGACAGGTCGGCGCGTTCCACTTGGCCATCGGCCCCGAGGGTCGCGGAGCCCCGCGCCAGGACGGGCGCGGCGTCGAGGGCGATGTCGCGCAGGTCGTAGGATCCGCCGGCCGCGCTCTCCGTCAAGGTGAGGACGAGGCGTCCGGGTTTTCCGGGGGCCTTGGTGAAGCCGGGGACGAGGCCGTCGATACCGGCCCGGGTGAGATCGGCCTCGATCCGGATCGGCGGCTTGCCGGCGCCCGGCCGGCCGATGGGCACGGCGATCTTCACCGGGATCGCGCCGGTGATCTGGGGCGCGACGGGGAGGCCCTTCTTCGCGCGCAGGGCCTCGTCGAGGCTGAGAGTGACCAGGAGATCTCCGGGCGCGCCGGGCTTGGGCTGGCGCAGGTCGACGGTGAGGGGCGATCCCATCACCTTGGCGTCGCCCTTGAGGGCAAAGGCGCCCCGATCGTACTGAACCGTGAAGCGCCCGGCATCGAGGCGCTCCTTGCCGAAGGCCTTGTCGACCCCGATGTCGGCGAGGGTCCCCGCGATGGTCACCGGCAGGTCGGCCAGATCGGGGATGTGCTTGAGGTTGAGCGGGAAATCGATCCGCAGGTCGGCCGAGCCCTTCACGCTCGCCGGATCGATGTCGACCCCGGTGAGGCCCTTGAACATCTTCGTCTGCATCAGGGACACGAGGGCGTCGGCGCCGCCGCCGAGGCGCAGGCCGATCTGCGCCACGACGGCGTCCGGGGCGATCTTCGGGATCACGAACGATCCGTCGGTGATCGACAGGGCGCGGTTGTCCGCCATGCGCAGATCGGCGGTCACGTTGCGGATGGTGGTGGTCTGGCCCGTGATGACGCCGTTGACACGGCCACGACTCAGGGGCGGCGCGTCGTCCGAGACCGCGAGCGTCGCGTCGGACACCGCGAAGGCGATGCGGACGGCGTTGTCGGGCATGGGCTCACCGCGGGTCGCGGCGGCGAGTTCGCTTCCGCTCATGTCCACGGTGATGTCGACGTTGTCGACCCGGCCGCCGCGCAGGTTGTCCACGAGGTAGTTGCGGGCCGGCGGGGCCACGTGCTCGGGCCACAGGCGCAGGGCCATACGCCCGTCGGTGTTGGCGGCGGCGATGTGCAGGGTCAGCCCGTCATCGTCGGCCGTGGTGCCGAGGGTGCCGGTGATCCGCCCGCTCGCGGGCCCGGCCCGAACGGTGAAATCGTCGATGGCGACGCCGCCGGCCCGGCCCGTCAGGTGGGCGGACAGGGAGTCGATGGCGACGGGCTTGTCCTGGGCGTTCGCCCCCCGCAGGATGGCATCGCGTCCCTGGAGGCTCATGGTCCAGCTGATGTCGGAATCCGGCACGCCCGCAATCCACGCCCCCGTCAGATGGGCCACGTTGCCAGCGCCACGATAATCAAGGGCGTCGAGCTTCATGGCACGGGCCGTTTCGTCCCAGCTCACCCGGGCGGCGACGCTCTCGATGGTGATGGGGTTGAAGTCCTTCTCTTCGATGAGGACGTTTCCGTCGCTGGTGCGGATGGTGGCGGTCATCGCCTCGATGCGTCCGGCGTCGAGGGCGACATCGGCCTTGGCTGAGAGCTTGAGATCGGTCGCCACGGGCAGCTTCGATTGGCCCGTCAGGAGCAAAAGGTCGGTGATCGGCAGATCGTCGAGGGTGATGATGCCCGTGCGACGGGTGCCACCGGCCTCCTGCAGGTCGCCGCCGAAGCGCCATTCGCCGTGGGGGCCGTCGATGCGCAGCTCGAACACCCGGGCGTTGCGGGTGGCGTCGCGGTGGAACAGGCCGTTGACGTGCTCGAACACCGCGCGCTGGCGGGCGTCGTCGTCGATGAGGGTGAGGCGGCCGTTGGTGATCCGGGCCCGGTCGAGGGCCCCGACGATGCCGGCGGGATCGAGCACCACCCCGAAGATCGACGCCACCGTGGCGGAGATCGGCGAGACCTTGCCGAGGGCCGCGTCCACGCTCGGCAGGGTGTGGGGCTGGACGGCGCCGGAATGCTGCGAATCCGAGGCCGCGAAGGCGATGCTGCCGTCCCGGTGGACGAGGGCCGTCATCTGCAGGTCGCGGAACTCGATGGCCCGCGGCTGCACCGAGAGGCGGGCGAGGCTCCAGGTGTCGAGGCTCACCACGGCGTGCGGCGCCCGCACCACGAGGGCGCCCTCGGGATTGGTGATGTCGAGACCGCCGACCCGCAGCGCGAGGGAGTGTTCGGCGTCGAGTTCGAGGGCGCTGTCGCGCAGGGACACGCGCCAGCCGGGGCCGATGCTGCCGGCGATGGCCGAGGCGACCCGCTCCGACATGCCGTCGATGCGCAGCGGCCCCATGGACAGGCGGCCGATCAGGCCCCCGACGGCGATCACCAGGCCGGTCACCAGGGCGGCCACGATCCAGAGCAGCGGCCGCCGCCGGGCGGCACGCCGCGCGGGTCGCAAACCTGTGGCCGTTTCCTGGTCC
>Ga0182226_1000018_pt1 | contig 29801 bp, 29 predicted proteins | sample G6R1MG_27_FD_129658 | JGI IMG/M metagenome (GOLD analysis project Ga0182226, IMG submission 129658) | Miscanthus phyllosphere microbial communities from Michigan, USA - G6R1_MAIN_07NOV2016_LD1 MG | ecosystem: Host-associated > Plants > Phyllosphere > Phylloplane/Leaf | place: USA: Michigan...
CGCGCGCTGCTAACGTCGATGGGCGAGGACGCGCGGATGCGCTTCGTCTTCCAGTTTGCCGGGGCGTCGCGCACGTCGCGCTTCGCGGGCCGCCGCTTCCAGCCGCAGAACATGACGACCATGCGGCTCGGCGGGGAGGACCACACGCACGAGCGCGTGATGGCGATCTGCACGAACGCGATCCGCAACGACGACATCGACCACCTCCGCCTGCTGCGCGCCGAGCCGCTCGACGCCCTGGCCGGTCTGGTGCGCTCGTCCGTCCGCCCGCGCAAGGGCAAGAAGCTCGTCGTCTGCGATCTGTCGTCCATCGAGTCGGTGGTTATCGGCTACGTGTCGAAGTGCGAGCGTCTGTTGAACGTCTTCCGGGACGGCAAGGACGCCTACAAGGACTTCGCGACCGAGCTGTTCAAGGTGCCGTACGCGGAAGTAACTTCCACAATGCGGAAGCAGTCGAAGCCTGCCACGCTCGGCGCGGGTTTCCGGCTAGGCGGCGGTGACATCCGGGACGGCAAGAAGACCGGCCTGTGGGGATACGCCGAGAACATGGGTATCGACATGAGCCGGAAGGAAGCTCATGTCGGCGTGGCGACCTTCCGCCGCGTCTATGCCGAGATACCGAAGACCTGGTACGCGCTCGAAGAAGCGATCATGCGGACGATCCGCACGAAAGAGACGACTGTCGTCAACGGGCTGATCCGCTTCTCGTGGGCCGCCCCGTATCTGGTCTGCACGCTGCCGAGCGGCCGCAACATCTACTACCTGAAGCCGCAGATCAACAAGGTGTGGCTGCACTACACGGACAAGGAGACCGGCAAGCCGGGCAAGACCCTGAAGGATCAAATATCCTACATGGGGAAGCAACAGAACGGCAACGGCTGGGTCCGCGTACAGTCGCACGGCGGCAAGTTTATCGAGAACATCGTGCAGGCGATGGCGCGGGACATCTTGCGCGAAGGTATCATGCGCGCGATCAAGTTCGGCTTCACTGTCGTCGGCCACGTTCACGACGAGATCATCTGCGAAGAGGATGTCGGCGACGAGCGGTACACGCTGGACAACCTGCGCCGGTGTATGATTAAGGCGATCAAGTGGGCCACCGGCCTCCCCCTCAACGCGGCAGGCTTCGAGGGCCTGTTCTATCGGAAGGACTGACGTGCGACTGTGGTATCATCCCGAGAGCGACGGCCTGTTTCTCGGCAAGGAGCAGACCGATCCACTGTGCGAGGACGTGACCGACGATCCGCGGTTCCGCAAGGCAGCTCGCGAGCGCGGGCTGCGCTTCACGTACGACGGCGCGGACGAAGTTACTTCCAAGCGCCGCACGATTGCTGACGCCATCGTCGACAGCTACAAGAAGTGGGAGCGGAAGCCCGCGGACCTCTACCCGACCCCGGTGGACGGAACCGAGAGCGTCATTCCCGCCCTACAGGTCATCGCCGAGCACCACGAGGCCGCCAGCGGCGCTCGTCCGCGGGTGTGGGAGCCTGCGTGCGGCGACGGTCGCATGGCGCGCGTCCTGGAGTACCACGGGTTCGACGTGCTGGCGACCGACATCCGCGAGACGCCGGGCCACGGGATCGGGGGCATCGACTTCCTGAAGGACGCGCCGCGCGTGATGGGCTGGTCGCCGGAAGACGACATCGACCTCATCGTGAGCAACCCGCCGTTCTCCTTGGCCGAGCAATTCATCCGCAAGGCGCTGTCGATCACACCGAACGTCGCGATGCTGCTGAAGATGCAATACTGGAACGCGGCGTCGCGGCTCCCCTTCTTCGCCGAGCATCGCCCCGCCTTCGTGTTGCCGCTCACCTGGCGGCTGGCGTTCCTGGAGAAGGAGCGCGGCAAGTCGCCGCTCATGGATTGCGCCTGGGTGATCTGGAGCGGGCACGCCGACCCGGAGGTGTGTGTGTTCGAGCCGCTGAAGCGCCGCCGCTATCCGGGCTACGCCGGGCCGGGACTGAAGAGCAGCATGGCAGCACTGGAAGAAGCACTAGGGGACCTGACGGATGGATTGGCTTCGGGAAGTCTCGGATCGCTTGTGGGCGGGGGTCGCTGATACCTTGCCGCAGCGTCAACCCGAGGGGAAGATTAAGGACGATTGCCGCGATGTCGCCAAGGCGAACGCGCTGATCTTCTGGCAGATCGAAGGCAAGTCGCGCAACGGCGTGCCGGACACCCTGGCGTCGCGCGTGGACGGCAAGGCGATCCTGATCGAATTCAAGGTGCCGAACAAGCAGCCGAACGATCAACAGTGGCTCCGCATCTATGAGCTGCGCGAGGCTGGAATCCTGGCGTGGTACGCCACCAGCGTCGAGGAGTACGAGCAGCTCGTCGGCCTTCGCCCGATGACGATGGAGCTGGTCTATCCGCCGCGCATCCTGGAGCTGATCGAGCTGGGGACGACCGCGGACGAAGCCAAGGGGCATAGCCGTGCTAAGCGCCGCCGAGCTTGAACGCCGCTTCGACGAGCTGGACCGGGCAGCGCGGCCGAAGAGCTACGCCGAGTGGCGGGAGCGCACCTACGGCAAGGTGATCCGCGACAAGGACGATCTGCACGAGTACCAGCACGACGCCGTGCAATGGCTGTACGAGAAGCCCTACTCCGCGCTCTTCGTCGACCTGGGTCTTGGCAAGACCGCCATCGCGCTCGCGCTGCTGGCGAAGCTGTCGCTAGAGGGCTGGATCGGCAAGTGCCTGGTGATCGCTCCGCTGCGCGTCGCCAAGGCTACCTGGCCGACCGAGATCAAGGAGTGGCGCTACGCCGCCGGGCTGGAGCACGTGTTGATCCGCGCGGAGGATGACGACGACGTGATCCGCGACGTGTACCGCGAGACCTATGCGGAGGAGCGTCGGAAGCAACTTCGCGTCGGCGAGCCGCCGCACCACGCCACAAGGTTCGCCGCCAAGAAGGCGCAGGCCGCGCGCGCCGCCGCGAAGGAGGCCCTGCGCCGCCGCCAGGCACTATCGAGCGCGCAGGTTCACATCGTCAACCTGGAGCGCCTGGAGTGGCTGGTCGCGTTTTGGGAAGAAATGGGCCGTACCTTCGGGATGCGCTGGCCGTATTCGACCGTCATCATCGACGAGTCGTCCAAGTTCAAGGACCACACGACCAAGCGGTATCGCGCGCTGAAGAAGTGCCTGCCGCTCATCAACCGGCTGCACACCATGACGGCTTCGCCCGCGGCCGAAGGCTACCTCCACATCTTCGCGCAGATATTCCTCCTGGATCGCGGCAAGCGGTTCGGCCGGAACGTCCGCAACTTCAACCTGACTTACTTCAACGAGATCAAGGCGGCGCACTCCTGGCGGATCAAGAAGGGGTCCGAGCAGAAGATCGCCGCGAAGATCGCCGACATTGCGATGGTGCTGAAGGCCGAAGACGCCGGGCTGGACCTGAAGGGCTGGCTTCCGGTCGCGCGGCGCATCGTGCTCAACGCCGATCTCATGGAACGCTACAACGAATTCGAGCGCACCATGATCCTGCGCCTGGAGGACTTGCGCGTCGAGGCGCTCAACGGGGCGGTGCTGTTCAACAAGCTCCTCCAGATGACCAGCGGCGCGGTGTACGACGACGAGAAGCGGGTCGTGCCGGTCCACGACGAGAAGATCGAGACCCTGCGCGAGCTGGTGGACGAGATCGACGGCACCCCGGTCATGGTGCCCTATTGGTTCAAGTCGAGCCTCGCTCGGCTGCGTCGCGCCTTCCCCGAGGCTCGGGTCATGGACGGCAAGAACAGCACGATTGACGCCTGGAACGCGGGCGACATCGACATGCTGCTGATCCAGCCGGGCAGCGCCGGGCACGGTCTCAACCTCCAGAAGGGACCGGCGCGCGACATTGCCTGGTTCGATCTGTGCTGGAGCCGCGAGCTGTACGAGCAGACGATTGGTCGCCTCGCCCGCCAGGGCCAGGCGAACGTGATCCGCTCGCACCACCTCATGGCAGTCGACACCGCCGACGAGCTGGTGTATGATGCGCTCCAGAATAAGGGTGAGGGCCAGGACCGGCTCTTCGCCTATATTCGCCAGGCGGCAGCGAGGGCCGCGAACGACAACGAGGACCGCCAGCGTGCCGCAGCCTAGACTCTCACCCTTGGTCCGCGCCAAGCTGAAGGCGCGCGAGCTGACGATTGTGGCGCACCAGCCCGTCCGGCTCTTCCGCGCTGCGCGCCGCCTGGCCCTGGTGCCCGAGCCGAGCGACCCTTGGTCGGTTACGCTGTATGCGCCGAGCAGCGGGTGGCTGGTGGACCCGGTAGGCTACGCCGAGCGGGATACGCTGGAGGAGGCCGTTCTGGCGGCGCTGGGGGGTGGAGACCTCCTGGGGGCCGTTCGCCGCCTGGAGCGCGAAATTGAGGCCCTGACGGCGGTGCTCCGTGCCTAACGTCGTCCCGTCAGACGCGCTTCGCGCCGAGCTACAGGCGATGGACCTCGTGGTGTGGGAAGCGAAGCGGCAGAACAAGTCGTCGCCGATCAGCCTCACCCTCGCCGGGCCGGGCCTGGATCGGATGCTCTACGGCTACGGCGACACGATGGAGGACGCGGTGGCCTCCGCTTTCCGCACGCCCTACTGGCGGATGCTCCAGCCCGGCTTGCTCGGCGCGATGGCACGCCTCGACGAGGAGCTGCGTGCGCTGACGGCCAAGCTCTTCTGGATCAACTATGGCGACCTGGACGATGATGTCCCGTTTTGACGCTTGGGCGGAAGGACCCTATTCGATGGAGGCGGTAGCGACCGTGGTCCCGTACGGGGGCGGCAAGGTGTTCGTCCAGCTCCGCACGAACGCCGACCACATTATGGATCAGATGGTACTCGGCAGTCGGATCGGCGACGACGAGCAGGAGACGCTCGAAGCCCTTATGAAAGAGAACGGCGTTTGCGAGATCGTCAAGCGGCCGACCTGGCACGCAGGCAAGATCATCACGATTCCGTTCCGCGAGCAAGTGGCACGAGAGAAGAAGAGGCTCGGCTTGCTCGCCGCCATCGCCGATTGCTCGGCGGAGCTGGCCCGGCTACAGGCCGAGCTAGCGAAGCATCACGACGAGGTTTGACATGGCGCGCGAATACTCCGCGACGAAGCGGGCGAACGACGAAGTTACTTCCGAGCTGCTGGCGACCGGCTGCGCCACCTACGCGCAGATCGCCAAGCTGTTCGAGACGGATGCGAAGACCCTGCCGCAGCGCCTAAAGATGGTGCCGCCCGCGGGCACGCGCCACGCGCACAAGGTTTACCGGATCAGGGACGTGGCGGCCTTCCTCGTCACGCCAGGCTACGAGATCGAGGAATATATTCGGCAGATGTCGCCGCAGGAGCTACCGCCGCTCCTGTCGAAGGAATTCTGGAACGGACAGAAGAGCCGTCTCGACTTCGAGATCAAGGAGGGCCAGCACTGGCCGACCGAAGATGTCGTCGAGTACGTGGCCGAGCTTATGAACGTCCTTCGCATGACGCTGCTGCTGGTCGTGGACGACGTGAACCGCGAAGACACCTTGACCGATGGACAGCGGGCGGTGTTTCAGCGTATAACTGACGGCGCTATTGCAACGCTACGCGAAAACGTCGCCAAGAGGTTCGAGACTTATCATGCTGACCGCGCAGATGATCGAGACGAGGGAGCAGGCGACCTCGACCCTATCAGTGCCGCAGACGACGATGACGACGACCCAATTCTTGCGGCCGAGGAGGACGAGGAAGAGGACGACGGGATTTAACGATCTCGGGTCGCTATTCAAGGAAACCGGCCTCCGCGTATTCGTCCCGCCGCGGCGTATGACTGTCAGCGAGTGGGCGCAGGCCGACCGCTACATCAATCAGCCCGGCGCGTACGTCGGCGATTGGGACAACAACACGACGCCCTACATGGTGGAACCGGCCGACGAGCTGTCGTCGACCAGGTTCAAGGGCATGGCGTTCGCGGGTCCGGCACAGTGCGCCAAGACCGACGCGCTGATCGTCAACTGGATCGGCTACTCGGCGACGACCGACCCGCAGGACATGATCGTCTATTCGCCGACCTTCACGGCCGCGCGCGACTTCTCCATGCGGCGTGTCGACCGCCTGCACCGCCACACCAAGGAAGTCGGCGCGGCGCTGGTGAAGTCGAAGGACGCCGACAACAAATTCGACAAGCACTACTCGAACGGCATGATGCTCTCGCTGTCGTATCCGAGCGTGACGGAGCTTGCCGGTAAGCCGGTCGGCCGCGTCGCCCTCACCGACTATGACCGCATGGACGACGACATCGGGGGTGACGGCTCGGCGTACGATCTGGCGTCGAAGCGTACCACGACGTTCGGCTCCTTCGCGATGTGCCTAGCCGAGAGCAGCCCGTCGCGCGAGATCACGGACTACAAGAAGGTCGTGACCGGCCACGCCGCGCCACCGACCACGGGCATCCTCGCGCTCTACAACCGCGGCGACCGCCGACGCTGGTACTGGCCGTGCCCGGATTGCGGAAGTTACTTCGAGGGCCGGTGGGAGCATATTCGCTGGGACCCCGACGCCGGATCGAACCTCGACAAGGCGGCGACCGCGTTCATGGAGTGCCCGCATTGCGCGCACAAGATCACGCAGACGCAGCGCCGCGCCATGAACATCGCCGGGTGTTGGCTGAAGGACGGCCAGCGCATCGTCGACGACCGCATCGTCGGCAAGGCGCGCCGGTCGGACATCGCCTCATTCTGGCTCATGGGCGTCGCCGCCGGGCTGACGACGTGGACGAACCTGGTCAAGACCTTCCTCGACGCGGAGGACGAATACGAATCGACGGGCGAGGAGACGGCGCTCGCCAAGTTCTTCAACACGGACATCGGCGTGCCCTATGTCCCGAAGAACATCATCAACGACAGCACGCGCACGCCCGAGACGCTGATCGCCCGGCTGGAGCCGTGGAAGCGCGGCGTCGTCCCGCGCCAGGTCCGCTTCCTCCTGGGGGTGGTCGACGTGCAGCTCAACAGCTTCGTGGTGCAGATCATCGGCGTCGCGCCCGGCAAGCCGTACGACCTGTTCCTGGTGGACCGCTTCTCGATCAAGTATTCGGAACGCGACGATCCGTCGCATCCGTCGCAGAAGCTATGGGTCCAGCCTGGCGCGTACCTTGATGATTGGGACAAGATCACGGAGCGCGTCGTCAACGCGAGCTACCCCGTGGACGACGACACCGGCCGCAAGATGACGGTCAAGCTGACGCTATGCGATTCCGGCGGTAAGGCGGGCGTGACCGCGCGCGCGTACGACTTCCACCGGCGAATGATCGAGACCGGCTACATGGGCCGCTTCCAGCTCGTCAAGGGCGAGGCCCGGCCGGGTGCGCCGCGCGCCGAGATCAGGCGGCCGGACGCGGAGAAGAAGAGCGGCGCAGGTGCTCGCGGTGAAATTCCCGTGCTCTTCCTAAATCCCACGATCAACAAGGACGATCTCAACAACCGCCTGGACGTTCTCGTCCCCGGTTACGGGATGATCCACCTGCCCGCGTGGCTGGTCTCACCTATCAAGTCGGAAGACATGAGCTGGTTCTTCTCGGAAATGACTTCCGAGGTACGCATCCCGGCGAAGGGTTGGGAGAAGGTTGCTCGGCGCAACGAGGCGTGGGACTTGTTCTACTACGCCATCGGGGCTTGTGCTTCGAGCCTCCTACAGGTAGACAAGCTCGATTGGACTAATCCGCCGCCCTTCGCCGCGCCCTGGGATGACAACCCGCTTGTGATCGACGAGGGAGCAACGGGGGCGTTCGAGGAAAGGTCCAGCTTCGATTGGACCGCGCTCGGTCGCAACATGGGATAGTACCGATGGCCCTCACCGACGAACAGCGCCTCGTCTATCAGCGCAGGCTCCTAGACGCCGAAGAGAAGAAGCACCTTCTCGTCACCGGCCGGTCTGTCGAACAATTCATCGACCAGAACGGCGAGAGCGTCAAATACACCAAGGCGAACCTGGGTCTCCTCGAACGATACATCGGCGAGCTGACCGATCTTCTCAACCCCGCGGATGCTCTAGCGAAGTACCCGCGCCCGATGAGGTTCCTATTCTAATGCGCGCACCCCGCATCAAGGCAACGCCCGGCACCGCCGTCATCCCGTTCGTCGAGAGCGGCCACGGAACCATGCCCGACATGGTGACGGGCGGCGGGATCGAGGGCGCGAGCAAGACCGCACGCGAGACGGCCATGTGGTCGCCCTCGCGCCTGTCGCCGGATCAGTCGATCAACCTGGTCAAGGACGAGGCCGACTTCCGCACCGCCGACCTGGCGACGAACGACGGGCTGTCGCAGCACGCCGTCCGTGTCCAGAAGAACAGCATCGTCGGCGCGCAGTACCGGCTCAACGCCAAGCCCGACTACCGCGTGATCTACGGGGCCGACACCCGCGCCGCGCAGGAGTACGGCGAGGAGCTGGCCGCGGTCGCGGAGGCGCGCTTCAACCTGGCCGCGGAGAGCGAGGGCTGCTACTTCGACGCGGGCGGCATGATGACCTTCACCGAAATGGTGCGCCTGGTCGTCGGGTCCTGCGCGCTGTCGGGCGAGGCGTTCGGCGCTGTCGAGTACGAGGAGCCGGATATGACCCGGCCCTTCCGCACCTCGATCCAGATGATCCAGCCGGGCCGGGTCTGCAACAAGGACAACCTGCCGGACGACAACCTGCCGAACGGCAACCGCCGTCGCCGCGGCGTCATCACGACGCGCTCGGGCAAGCCGATTGCCTTCGAATTCAGGAAGCACGGGCAGACCGAGTGGTACTCGAACGCGATCCTGGATAGCTGGATCACGCGCGAGGCCGAGCTGCCGTGGGGCCGCAAGCAGATGCTCTTCATCCGCGAGAGCCTCCAGATCGACCAGACCCGCGGTCTGTCCGAAATGGTGGCGGCGCTCCAGCACGTCCGCATGACGAAGCGGTTCTCGGAAGTGACGCTCCAGAACGCCGTCATCAACGCGAGCTACGCGGCGTCGATTGAGAGCGAGCTGCCGAACGAGGCGATCATCGCGGCAATGGGCGGCGGGCAGAAGGGCTTCGAGTCCGCCATCGGCGGCTATATGTCGATGCTCCAGGGATACCTCGCCGGGTCCGAGAACATCGCTATCGACGGCGCGAAGATTCCGCAGTTCTTCCCTGGCACGAAGCTTAACCTTACCCCGATGGGCACGCCGGGCGGCGTCGGAAGTGACTTCCAAGCCGCGCTGATCCGGTTCGTGGCGCTGACGCTGGGCCTGTCGCCGAGCGATCTGTCGCGCGACTTCGCCCGCGTCAACTACTCGGGCCTGAAGGGCGAGCTGGCAATCGCCGAGCGCGACACCGGCGTCAAGAAGAAGAGCTGGGCCGACCGCTGGGCCACCGGCGTCTATCGCCTGTGGTTCGAGGAAGAAATGGGGGCGGGCAACCTGCCGCTGCCCCCTGGCCGGAACCGCACCGACTTCTACCGCCCGCTCATGAAGGACGCCTACACGCGCTGCACCTGGATCGGCTCGGGCCGGGGGCAGATCGACGAGCCGAAGGAGACCGCCGCGGCGCTCGCCCGGATCGACGGCGGCCTGTCGACCTACGAGATCGAGGCGGGCCGTCTCGGCTTCGACTACCGCGAGCTGATCGCGCAGCGCGAGAAGGAGGAGCGGCAGATCAAGCGCGCGGGTCTGGTGTTCGTCCGCTCGTCCGCAGGCGCGCAGCTCATCGCCGCCGACCGGGCCGCCGCGCTCGCCGAGAAGCAACAGCGCCAGGCCGACAGCCAGCCGGGCGACGAGGAGGATGACGATGACGACGCCTAACCCGATGGTCGCCGCGCTCCAGCGGCTCAACGGCCGCGAGTGCCTTATCAATGTCGAGACGGCCGACGACTTCCTGGCCGGGCTGACGCGCTTCGCCGAAGTCGACCGCGCCGCCGGGCTGGAGCTGGAAGTTACTTCCCGCGACCTCCTGGCGAGCGCCTACGGAATCGACGATACCGAGCGCGAGGGCCGCAAGCCGTTCGTGTACCAGGACGGCACCGGCGTCATCCCGGTCCACGGTTCGCTCCTCAACCGCTTCAACTCGTCGTGGGGGTTCGTCACCGGCTACGGCTTCATCCGCCGCCAGCTCAACCTCATGCTCGACGACGACGATGTTGAGCGGATCATCTTCGACATCAACTCGCCGGGCGGCGAGGCGTCGGGCTGCTTCGAGCTGGCGCGCGAGATCATGGCGAGCCGCCGGGTCAAGCCGAGCCTGGCGATGGTCGACTCGATTGCGGCGTCGGGCGGCATGGCGATTGCCGGGGCGGCGTCGGTCATGTGGGCGATCCCCTCCGCGCGCATCGGCTCGATTGGCGTGTACCGCCAGCATATCTCCGTCGAGGGCGCGCTGAAGGACGCGGGCGTCAAGATCACGTTCGCGCAGGCGGGCGAGCACAAGACGGACGGCCAGCCGTACAAGGACTTGCCCGAGAGCGTGCTGAAGGATTGGACTCAGGATGTCGAGAAGACCTGGACCGACTTTATCGAGCTGGTGGCCGAAGCACGGGGCATGGACCCCGAAGATGTGAAGGCGACGCAGGCCCGTGTTTATCGTGCTGACGAGGCTCTAGACAAAGGGTTAATCAATGCGGTAAAGACCGTCACCGAGGCTGTTCCTGCTTTCGTCGCGGAGCTGGCCGGTGACACCCCCGACGATGGAGACGACGACATGGACACGAAGCAGAAGTCGGAAGTTGCTTCCGTCGATTATGAGAAGATCGGCGCGATGATCTCGACCGGCATCGGTACGGCGATGACCGCGATGTTCTCGGCGCAGAACCGCGCGACCGCGATCAAGGATCACGGCAAGGCGAAGGGCCAGGTCGCGCTCGCCTCCAAGCTCATCGCCAACGACAAGATCGACGAGGCGACCGCAATCGAGCTGATCGACGCCGCCGCCGTGGCCGCAGCGCCCGGCGCCAAGAAGCCCGGCAAGGGCAAGGGCGGCAAGGTCGCCGACCCCGCCGGTGACGACGGCGACGACGACGGCGACGAGGACGAGGACGCCGAGGGCGGCGAGGACGGCGACGACGACGAGGACGAGGCCGAGCAGGCCCGCGCCCGCCGCCGCGAGAACCGCGTCGATGGCGTGAACCACCTTGACCGGGCGATGGGGCAGACCCGTTCCGAGCGCGCGGGCGCGGGCAACGGCAAGGACGGCCGTCAGGCGGTCGACGCCGACGCCGCGGGCACCGATGCGTTGCTCGGCTCGCACGCCGCGATGACCGGCACCGATCTCCGCAAGCCGGGGAAGTAACCGGCGGGGCAACCCGTCACGGATGAAGCGCCCCCGGCCACCTGGTCGGGGGCAACAGGAGTAGAAGGCAATGGCAGACGACATCCAGCTCGCCGGTTATCGCACGGTCGGTACGTTCGTGCCGATCCAGCTTTACGCGGGCGAGAAGCAGCCGGTCACGACCCAGGGCGTCCTGAAGTCGGGCCAGAAGGTCGGCGAGCTGAACGCGCGCGGCGAGACCTACAAGTTCCCGGTCGTGTCCGAAGTCGCGGGCAAGCTCGTCGATTGGGACGGCAGCGCGCCGATCAAGGGCATCCTGCCCCACGCGCTCGACGCTTCGGCCACCGGCCGCAACGCCGACACGCCGACGCCGATCTTCGTGGAGGGCGTGTTCAACTACGAGGCGCTCGACCTCGACGCCGCGCTCTACGCTGACCTCCGCGCCGCGGAGCAGGCACCGGGCACCGCCATCACCTGGCAGAAGCTCTACTAAGAGCCGACACCGCCGCGCCGCCGCTAGGGACCGACTAGCCTAAGCATCAAAGAGGGAATTCTAGGTCATGTTCGATCTCTACAGCACGGCGTCGCTTCTCGGCGTTGTCCGCGTTACGCCCATCGACACGAGCTACTGGCTCGATCAGCACTTCCGCCAGCAGATCGCCTTCACCACCGAGGAGATCATGTTCGACCGCGTGAAGACGCAGCGCCGCCTCGCGCCGTTCGTCTCGCCGGTCGTCCAGGGTCGCGTCATGCGGTCGCAGGGCTACGAGACGCGCGCCTTCCGGCCCGCCTACTCGAAGCCGAAGCACGTGGTCGATCCCAACCGCCAGTTCACCCGCAACGCGGGCGAGGACATCGGCGGTTCGCTGACCCCGGCCGCGCGCTGGAACGCCGCCATCGTCGAGAACATCCAGGAAGAGCGCCAGGCGCTCCAGCGGCTCTTCAACTGGATGGCGGCGATGGCCGTGATCCACGGCAAGGTCACGATCACCGGCGAGGACTATCCGACCCAGGTCGTCGACTTCGGCCGCGATCCGCGCCTGACGCGCGTCCTGGCGGGCACCGCACGCTGGGGCGAGGCTGACGCGCAGCCGCTCCAGGACATCGCCGAGCTGCGCCGTATCTCCTTCGAGGAGTCGGGTTCGCCGATCAACCGCCTGACGCTCGGCCTGGAGGCGTTCGACCGCTTCTTCGCCAGCCAGGACGTGAAGGACTTGCTGAAGGGCGATTCCGTCAACGTCAACCGTACGTCGGACTCCACGCTGTCGGCGCTGGGTTCGGTGGACGCGCCCTACGAGTACCGCGGCGTGCTCCAGGGTGCCAACGGTCAGGGCCGCCTCGAAATCTACACGTACAACGAGCAGTACGAGAATTCGGCGGGCGAGACGGTCGACTATATGTCGCCGCTCGATGTGGTCGGCACCGGCAACGGTATCGGCGGCGTCCGCTGCTTCGGCGCGATCCGCGACAAGCGCGCCGGACTCCAGGCGCTCCCCATCTTCCCGAAGATGTGGGATCAGGAGGACCCGAGCGTCACCTACACGATGTCGCAGTCGGCCCCGCTCATGGTTCCGGCCAACACCAACAACAGCTTCCGCATCGTCGCCAGCGACGGGCAGTAAGCGGCTCCGGGGAGGCGGCAACGTCTCCCCGAAGTAACTTCCACGCAAAGAGAGGGCCTCCTCATGAGCAAGACCATCAAGCGGGTTCCGACCATCGGCATCACCGTCATCCGCGACGGCAAGCGCGAGACGCCGAAGATCGGCCTGGCCTTCGCCTTCACCGAGGACGAGATCAAGTCGGTGACGAAGCAGCACCCGACCGCGTTCCGCAAGCCGGTCAACGAGGACACCGAGATCGACGCCGCCACCGCGCCGGACGGCGAGGGCAAGCCGACCGGGACCGACACGCCGAAGCGCAGTAAGCGCGAGAAGGCCGCGCAGAAGGACAGCACGTCCGAGGCGGCCACCGGCGAGGAGAAGTCGGACGGGCAGTCGTCGGCCGCTGGCGATGACGACGCCGACGAGGACGACGACATCTAAGATGATCCAGCGTCTATCCGACATCAAGCGCGACGCTCGCCTGGCCCTCCACGGGGAGCTAGGCGAGCCTTGCGTGTACCATGATCGCGATCTAGGCGCGCTCCCCTCTCCCGAGCAATCGGGGGAGGGCCTTATTCTGACGGCGCGGTTCGCCACGAAGCTGAAGACCGTCTCTCCTGTCGACGATGGCTTGTCCATCCTCGAAGGGATCGAGCGTCTGACCTTCCAGCAGCCGCAGCTCGACGCGCTCGGCATCCCCGAGCTTGACAGCGGCTCCCTGGTCGAATTCCCCGGCTACGGCCTCTCCTTCCGCCTGGACCAGCCGATGGACCCTGACGGCCCGCTCAACGTCTATTGGACGGTGACGAGGGCCTAATGGCGCGCGGCCGTAGCGTCGATCTCCGCGGGCTGATCGAGCTTGACGAATTCCTGGAGGCCGCGCCTGACCGGACCCGGCAGGCGGTCTCCTTCGCCATGAACCGCGTGATCGGCGGCCCCCAGGGTCTCGGGGCATATCGCAACGCGATCCGGCAGCAGATCAACTTCCCGGCAGGCTACCTCAACGACGACCGCTTCGGCCTCGACCAGCGGTCCACGCCGGACAACCTCGTCACCAGCCTCGTCGCCCGGCAGCGCCCGACATCGCTGGCGCGCTTCGCCACCGGCGGCGTGGTCGGGGGCAAGGGCGGCGTCACGGTCAAGGTCAAGCCCGGCGGCGCGTCCAAGCGGTTCCGCTCGGGCTTCCTCGTCCGGCTGAAGGGCGGCGAGGACGGCGGCAACATCGGCCTGGCCGTCCGGCTCCAGCCGGGGCAGACGCTCAACAAGACCGATCAGTCGAACATGGTCCACCTGGAGGCAAACGTCGTTCTCCTCTATGGCCCATCAATCGACCAGGTGCTAAACACGTCCGTCGCCGACGCCGAGACCCCCGAAGTGCTCGACAACGTGGCGACGGAATTCTACCGTCAATTCGCGAGGCTCACCGATGCTTGACGACGAAGCCGAGATTGTCGCCGCCGTCCGTGGGGCGGCGCACCGAATCGGCGACCCCCTGCCGCGCGCGCCGAAGCAGCTCCGCATCATCCGCAAGCTCGCGGCGATCTTGGAAGCAACTTCCGGCTACGAGGGCGTCAAGGTCTACCGCGGCCTGTCGACGCTGCCTGCCGGGCAGGCGGAAGATGCGATGTCGGTCCTGGAGGCCCCTCGCCCCGTGGTCGGGCAGGGCGCAGGCGAGCAAAACCTGAAGCGCAACGAGCCTTGGACGCTCCTGATCCAGGGGTGGCCGAAGGACGATCCAGACGAGCCGAGCGCGCCTGCCTACTGGATGAAGGCGGCCGTCGAGCGCCAGCTCGCATTGATCGTCGCCGAGCTGCCGGAAGGCGTGCAGCGCGACGATCCGGTCTACATGCTGGGCGGGGACATCGGGTCTTTAACCATCGGACAAGGTGTGGTACGCCCCGCTAGCGAGGGCGGAGCGTCACGTCTTGCCATGTTCTACCTGCCCCTGATTATCCAGATGACGACCGACGCTCTCAACCCATACGCCTAGTCCACGGAGGAAGAAATGGCAGACCAGGAAAACAACTACGTCGTCGGCCGCGGCCGACTGTTCTTCGGGCAGTTCCGCAAGGGCACCCGCAAGGCGCTCGGCCAGGCATACTTCGGCAACACGCCCGAGCTGTCGACTTCGCAGGACGAGGAAACCCTCGACCACTATTCGAGCGAGGCGGGCGTTCGCGTCAAGGACGCTTCGGTCACGCTCCAGAACGATGCGTCGGCGTCGTTCCAGTGCGACAATATCTCGAACCGGAACCTGGCGCTGTGGTTCCGTGGCGAGGTGGTCCGTCGTATCGAGGCCGGGTCGATGTCGGCCAGCGGCACGATCACCTTCTCGGTCGCGCCGCCCGCCGATGGCGACAGCGTGACGATCAACGGGATCGAGATCGAATTCACCAGCGGCGTCGCCGCGGGGATGCAGGTCAAGGTCGGCGGCACGCTGGCGGCCACGGCCACCGCGCTCGCCAACTTCATCAACGACAACACCGCGGCCCTGAAGGTCACGGCGGTCGCCAACGCGGCCATCGTCACGGTCACGTCGGCTTCGCCGGGCACCGGCGGCAACGATGACACGCTCGCCAAGTCGGGCGCGAACATCGCGGTCTCGGGCGCTGCCCTGGCCGGTGGTACGGACGTGACCGAGAACCTCGCCCTGGCGCGCGGCCTGTGGTTCCAGCTCGGCGTCGACGCGACGACCCCGCAGGGCGTTCGCAACGTCGGCTCGGTCGTCATCGCCGGGGTGGACGAGGACAGCTACATCGTCGAGGCCGACACCGGCCGCATCTTCGTCAACGAGGATGCCGCCGATGTCGCGGATGGCGGCATCTACGAGATCACCTACGGCGTCGCCGCCGCCGTCGAGGACATCGTGATCGCCAAGGGCGAGACTATCGAGGGCGAGCTTCTCTTCCTCGCGAACAACGCCGCGGGCGAGAACAAGGACTACCTGTGGCCGTACGTCAAGCTGACGCCGGACGGCGACTTCAGCCTGAAGGGCGACGACTGGCAGAACATGACGTTCAACGTCGAGATTCTGAAGCGCGACGCCGTGACCGAGCGCCAGATCATCACGACGCGCCGCCGGGCGGCCTGATTGCCTTCGGGCGACCGATCAGGTATCGAGAGGGCGGTTCCTACGGGAGCCGCCCTTTTCGTATGCGAGGACCGCGCACATGCCTTTGTCCACCTACGTCGTTCCGCGGATCGTCATTCCGCTTGGCGGCGACAACTCGATGGCCGTTCGGGGGATCAACCTCGACGACTTCACCTTCCTCCTGCCTAACCACTTCGAGGCGATGAGCAAGGTCGTCGCGCTGTACCAGACGCACACCGAGTCCGTCTTCTCGTCGCGCGCCTTCACCGACTTCATCCTGGCGGTCGCCAAGGACTTCCCCGGTCTCCTCTCGGAAGTTATTTCCTTGTCGACGGACGAGGACATGGCGGAGGTTCGCAAGGTGAAGCTGCCGATGTCGATCCAGCTCGCCGCGCTCTCGGCGATCCTGAAGCTGACGGTTGAGGAGGCCGGTGGCCTGGGAAACCTTATCGGCCAGCTCCGCGCCGCCGCCGGAAAGGCAATGGCGGAAGCGGCGCTGGCCGGATCAGCGGCACCGGCCTCCAGCTCTTCTACTGGCAATGGCGCGAACAGGTAAACTTTCTCGTCGGCAACGGCCATGTGGCCGCGTCGACTTATCCACTGGCGAGGGTGTGGACGGAAGTAGAGATCACGACGCGGCGTCGTAACGGCGAGATCAGGGCGCAGGCCGCGCTCGACTTCTCCCGCGAGAACGCCATACACGGCGGCAAGAAGGCTTCCGCACCCTGGAAGCAAGCGATGAAGGATTTGGCAGATGGCGGGTAGCCTTAGTCGTCGCGACATCGAAATGATCTTCCGGGCGGACACCGACAAGGCGACCCGCCCAATCGCCGAGCTGGGGAAGGCCGTCAAGCAGTCGCGCCGCGATCTGGAGTCCCTCGTCGACGCTGCCGAGAAGGGCGAGGTGTCGCTCGACAAGCTCGGCGCGACGACCCGCGATCTGAAGAAGGCGCAGGACGAGCTTGGCACCGCCCGCTCGCTCCTGTCGTCGCTTAACAGCCAGGAGACCGCGCTGGAGAAGGCGGAGGAGCGTGCCGCCAAGCTCGCCGCCAAGTACGACGAGCTGAAGGCCGCCGTCGCCGCGGCCGACAGCCCGACCAAGGGCCTAGTCACCAGCATGGAGCGCGCCGGTCGGGCGTCGGCCGTCGCGGGCGAGCGCCTGGAGAAGGTACGCGCGGAGGCGGCCGAGACCCGCGAGCAGATCACCGGCATCATCGGGCCGGTCGACAGCCTGGCGGGCGGCTTCCGCACCATCGCGAGCACGTCGGCCGAGATCGCCCGCGGCCTGGCGGTGGCCGGTGCTGCCGCCGACGACTTCAAGCAGAAGATCACCGCGGCGAAGAACGCGAGCGCGATGGACGAGACCCGCCTCAACGCCGACGTGGCGTTCGAGCAGCAGGGCCGGTCGGCCGGTCTGCTACAGTCGCAGATCGACTACATCAGCCAGTTCGAGAATCGAGTCGAGCTACTCGCGCAGGCGAAGCGCGAGCTTGCCGCGCAGGACGCCGCCTTCGACAAGGCGCTGTCGGCGCAGGCGGCCAAGGAGGGCGTGCTCAACACCGCGGCGCTGGAGCGGCAGATCAGGGAGACCTTCGCCGCCGCGGACCAGGCCGAGCAGATCAACGCCTTCCGGCAGATCGCCAACGACGCGCGCGCTGGCGTGGCCGACGTGAGCCGTTTCGGCGTCGCGGAGGACGAGGTAGCCGCCAGCTCCAATCGCCTCGCTACGGCGCTCTCGTCCATCCTGTCGCCGTCCGCAGCCGTCAACCGCACGCTCGACGCAATCGAGCAGTCGGTCATCGGCGCTGACGCCGCGCTGAAGGACGGCAAGAAGAGCGCGGCCGAATTGAACGCGGTGCTCAACGACCTGTCGCAGGCCGGGGCCGGGATCGAGCGGATCGCGCGCAGCATCGACACCTTCCGCGACCAGGAGGCCGCCGTCGCGCGCGCACGGGCGCAGTACGAGGGTGCCGTCGCCGACGTGAACCGCCTGGCCGGTGCCATCGACGCCGCCGACGCGCCGACCGCAGAAATGGTGCGCGAGCTGCGCCAGGCCGAGACCGCCGTCAAGCAGGCTGGCGACGAAATGCAGCGCCAGGCGACCAAGGCGGCCGAGCTGTCGACCGCGCTGAAGCGTACCGGCGTGGACGTGGACGATCTCGCGACGGCCGAGCGCCGCCTGACCGCCGCCGCGCGCGAGACCGCCGCGGCCGGGACGGAGGTGCAGGCGCGTCAGGGCGGCAAGGGCGGGCTGTTCGGACTGACGCCGACCGACGCGACCAACCTGTCCTACCAGATCAACGACATCTTCACGCAGCTCGCGTCGGGGCAGTCGATCTTCATCACGCTCGCGCAGCAGGGTCCGCAGATTTGGCAGATCGGCGGCGTCCAGGCGTACGCGAGCAGCCTGTCGGGTCTGTTGATCCCGCTCGCGGCCGTGGCCGGTGGCTTCGGCCTGGTCGCCGCAGGTGCCTTCGCCGTCTACAAGGCGACCTCGCCCGACGCCAACACGCAGGCCGGGCAGGCGTTCCTCGCCACGCTCGGCGACACCGCAGGCACGACGGCCGAGCAGTACGGCCAGCTCGCGAATCGGCTGGAGGACTTCGGGCTGAAGTCGGACGAGGCTCGCGACATCGCGCAGCGGTTCGTGAAGGAGGGCCTCGACCCGAGCTTCATCGGCGAATACACGCAGGCGATCAAGGACGCCGCCGACGCCACCGGGGTCGACATGCCGACCGCGGCGAACGCGCTGACGGACGCGCTCACCGGCGGCTACGATGCGGTCCTGAAGCTCAACGAGCAGTTCCCGGTCCTGACGGACGCGGAGCTGGAGCAGATCAAGACGATGTACGAGAGCGGCCAGGTCGACGAGGCCCGGCAGCTCATCTTCGACCGCTACACGGACAAGATGGCGGACGCCGCCGACAAGATGAATGGCCCGTGGTCGAACGCCTGGGATAACCTGAAGGCGGCGGCGGCGCGGTTCGGCAACTACATCAGCGGCGAGCTGTCGACGTTCTTCTCCGGGCTTCGGAAAGACCTCGACGAGGCGGCGGTTGGCGTCAACTACCTCCTCCTGCGATTCCGCGGCCTCAACTCGCAGCAGGCGGCAGCGGCGGCGGTCAACGGCGGGCGTGCGCCTACGCCGCAGGGTCGCGGCAATGTCGCCCCGCGCGAGCGCAGCAACGCGGCAGGCCGCGAGGCCGCCGACGAGGCGGAGCGCGAGCAGCGGGCCAAGGGCAAGACCGCCAAGCTGGAGGATCGCATCGCCGCGGCACGGGCCAAGGCGCGCAAGGACGCGCAGGCCAAGGGTTACGGCGTGGCCGATGAAGCCCGGCTCATGGCGACCGCGGAGGCGGAGGTGCGCCGGGTCCAGGGCGAGCGCGATTCGCGTGAGGCCGCCAAGGGTGCTCGCAAGGCGAAGAGCGCCCGCGACAAGGCAGCGCGGGAAGCCGCGTCCGCCGCCAAGCGGATCGACACGCAGCAGGAGCAGCTACAGACCGCGCTCGAAGCGATGGGCGTCAAGGTCGCCAAGGTCGCCGCCGGGTCGCTGGAGGATCAGATGAAGTCGGCGGTCGATGCGGTCGACCGGCAGTACGCCAAGCTGCGCCGCCAGCTCGCCGACTTCTCGGGCGCGACGGGTGGCCGCGGCAAGATCGGCGGGATGTCCATCGGGCAGTACCGCGCGCAGCTCGACGCCAACGAGGCTATCCTGAAGAACCAGGGCAAGCTCAAGGTGTTCGAGGACAACATCAACGACACGCTCGACCAGCGGAAGACGCTCCTGGCCGCTATCGAGGACCAGGCGCAGTCGGGTGTGATCTCGAACGCGGAGTCGGTGGCGAAGACCCAGGAAGTTACTTCCAGGTTCCAGCCGATCATCGACCAGCTCAATCAGTCGGCCATCGACTTCGCGCGCAGCATCGGTGGGGCAAAGCCGTCCGCCGAGATCGAGGCGTTCATTGCCAAGCTGGAGCGGCAGAAGGCCGACGCCGGTGGCAGCGATCCGCTCGGCAACCGTCGCCAGGCGGAGGCAGCGATTGGCCGCGACGAGGCGAACCTCAACCGGGTCATCGCCGAGCGGAACAACCTCGTCGAGCAGTATAACACCCTGGCCGAGCTGGGCCTCATCACCGACGACGAAGCCCGGCGGCGGAGCGCGGAGGCGTACAACAACGCCAAGGCGAAGATCATGGAGCAGACCAACCTCCTGCGCGCCACGCTGGAAACCTCCAAGGCGTCGCTCGACCCGCAGGTGTACGAGGCGATGATCGCCAAGCTGAAGGCGGTCGGCGCGCAGGCCGAGTATCTCGACCCGCGGTTCGCGCAGTTGAAGTCGTCGATTGACGGAGTCATCACGGACAACGCGATGTCGGCAATCGACAAGCTCATGCAGGCGATGGCGCAGCTCGCGACCGGGGCCAAGTCGGTCGGCGGGTTCTTCGCTGCCGCTGGCCGGGCGCTCCTGGAATTCATCGCCGGGACCGTGCTCGCGGTCGCGCGGCTTGTGATCCAGGCGCTCATCCTGAAGGCGGTCGACTCGGCCACCGGCGGCCTGGTGTCGCAGCTCCTCCAGTTCATGAACGGGGTCAACGGTAACGGCGGCGGTGGCGGCGGCGGTGGTGGCAGCAAGGGCGGCGGCTTCAAGCTGTTCGGCCTGAAGCTCTTCCACGCGGGCGGCCGGGTCGGCGATCTCGGGGGGCAGTCGCGCACCGGCTTCTCGATCTCGCCTGCCGCGCTCGCCGCCGTGCCGCGCTACCATGAGGGCACGCCGGGCGTGGGCCTGAAGCGCAACGAACAGGTGGCGGTGCTGGAGCGCGGCGAGAAGGTGCTGACCGAGCGGCAGCAGCAGCTCGAAGCGCAGCAGAAGGCGCGCACGGACGGCGGCGGCAAGTCGCTGCGCCAGGTGCTCGCGTTCGGCGACGACCAGGTGGCCGCGGCGATGTCGGGCGCGGCGGGCGAGGACGTGACAATCACGCACATCCGTCGTAACACGCCGTTGTTGAAGCAACTCCTGGCGGATTGACCGATGGCCCCTTCTATCGACGAGCTGCCGGTCTGGACGATCCGGCCCAACTGGCGGGGCGGCATCCTGGAGCGCCTGGAGTGGAAGACCGACGTGCTCGCGTCCGAGTCGAACCACGAGCAGCGCCGCTTGCTCCGCCGGACGCCGCGCCGCAGCTTCGAGATCACGGTCAACCCGACCGCGGCCGACCGCGCGTACCTCGACCTGATCCTCCACCGGCTCGGCGGCGGCGAGTGGGCCTTCCCGTTGTGGCACGACCAGGGCACGCTCGTCGCCGACGCGAACGTCGGGGCGGAGGAGATCGTCTTCGACAACCGCTGGCGCGAGCACATGACCGGCGGCCGGGCGATCCTCTACAAGGACCGCAGCACGTGGGAGACCGTGGAGATCGGCGAACAGACCGAGACCGGCTTCGCGGTGTTGGGGGGCACGGTGTACGATTGGCCCGCGGGCACCAGGGTCTACCCGCTGCGCCGCTGCCTCGTCCGCTCGAACACGACGCTGACCGCGCTCACCGGCAAGGTCGGCCAGGCGCAGCTCTTGTTCCAGGTCAACGAGCCGAACCCCTTGCTCGACGGTACGGTCGGAACCGACTTCGCCGAGACGAGCATCGGCGGGGTTCCGGTCATCACGCAGCCGCCGAACCGCTCGCGCGAGATCACGACCGACCAGGTGCGCTTCATGGACGAGCAGGACGGCGAGACGGGCCTCGTCCACCGCGTCGACCTGGCCGGGCGGTCGTTCAACGTCCAGGCGCACAACTGGCTCCTGCGCGGCCGTCCGCAGCAGGCCGCCTTCCGGGCCTTCCTGTACGGGATGCGCGGGCGGCAGGGCCTCGCCTGGCTCCCGACGTTCAACGACGACGTGACGCTGGCCGCAGACGCCCTCCAGGGCGCGAACCGGCTCACGGTGGACAACATCGGCTATCGCTACGTGGCGGGCGCTGGCGGCGCTCCTATCGCGGGGCGCGAGCGCCTGTGGACCCGACTCGAGTCCGTGGCGATCACCGGCGTCGCGGGCATCGCCGGGGAGCCGGATCGCGAGCGGCTCAACACCGCGGTCCTGGCGAACCATTACGACGCCGGAACGAGCTTCAGCTTCATGTCGCTCGCCCGGCTCAACCAGGACGAGATCGAGCTGCTTCACCACGCCGACAGCGACGGCGTGATGGAGTGCTCGACGACGATGGCCGCGGTCCAGGGCGGCCGGGTGCCGCCAGCGCGTCCCGTGTGGCGCTGCCCGGCTGGCGATACCGGCGGCGGCGGTGGCGAGGGCAACGGCCGCGTCCTGGTGCAGATGCAGAGCGTCGACCCGTGCTCGATCTTCCACGGCTCCGTCAATCAGCTCGGGATCGTCCCGGCGTACATCGTCAACACGCCGGGCGGCGTTGCGGTCGGCAACTCCAATCAGGCCGACTCGCGGGGAGTAGAGCCGCTCCACTCGGTCTTGCAGGAGGCGAACAACCCTTCGGCGAACCCAGCATTGCGCGGGCAGTCGCTAATCGACTTCGAGCGGGATCAGGTGGACAACTTCACCTATCACCTCAACTTCTATCCCGAGGGCAGCAAGCTCACGCTTCAGTGGCAACCGGCTGCGTTCTATTGCGGCAACGTCGGCAAGCAGAACGGCGAAGTTATTATCCGCGTCATCATCGACGACGAGATCGTCGATGAGCGGTCGTACCTTACCTACGGCAACGCGCAAATCTTCTACGAGTATCAGCTCTAATGGCTACATTCCAGGAACGCGAGATCAGCACGAGCGACGGCGCACCTGCGTCGCTGTACCGGCTCGATTGGGATAAGACTTCGTGGTTCTATACGAACGCGGATGCACCGATCGCGCGCCAAGAGATCGTCGGCGACCAAATGCAGGAGGTGGTCTACGAGCCTCGCGCGATCCAGGACAGCGGCGTGACGCAGGGCACCAGCGGCCAGAACGACTTCACGATGGACGGGCCTAGCGACCTGGACATCGTGCGCCTGTTCCGCGGCTCGCCGCCTGCCGAGACGATCTGGTTCACGGTTCGCCGGGTCCACGACAACCCCGCCGACGCGCCGATCTACTGGAAGGGCATCGTGACCAACGTCAAGCGGCCGAAGCCCGCGTCGTGCCAGGTCATCGGTCGCCCGCTATCGGCGTTCCTGAAGCGCACCGGCCTCCGCCTGTGCTGGACGAAGGAGTGCCCGCACTTCCTCTACGGGCCGGGCTGCTACGTCGACAAGGCCGCCTTCGCCGCGGCCGGTACGGTCGCCGCCTTCGACGCCGCCAGCATCACCGTTGCGCTCGCGGAGGGCAGGCCCGCGGGCTGGTTCCGCGGCGGCTTCGTCGAGTGGACCGCGAACGACGACGGCACGATGGAGCGCCGTATGATCGAGGACGAGGCCGAATCCGCGGAGGGCGTCAAGCTCTCGATCATGGGGATCGTCGACTTCCTGGACCCCGGCCAGGCGCTCACGGCCTATCCCGGCTGCAATCGCACGCCGGAAGACTGCAAGAACAAATTCAACAACAAGCTCAACTACGGCGGCTTCGAGAACATGCCCGGAGCCTCGCCGTTCGATACCCCGATCTGGTAGGAGGACCGCTTGCCGATTCTAGTCGCATTTGCCGTTGCCGTCGTCGCGACAATCGTCCTGTCGGCGTTCGGGCCGAAGCCGCCGAAGCAGAAGGGGGCGACCCTCGACGACTTCGAGGCTCCGCAGATCGACGACGGCACGCCGCACGCGGTCGTGTTCGGCGACGCCTGGCTGGAAGGCTGGCAGGTGTTGTGGTACGGCAACTTCCGCACGAAGAAGATCAAGTCGAAGGGCGGCAAGAAGTGAGCGAGGAAGTAACTTCCGTGATCGTCCGTATGAAGCACGTCCGCGCAGCCCGGCTATGCTCGGGCGGCACGCGCGGCTGGTGGCGGGACCACGGCCTGGATTGGTCCGACTTCCTGGCGAACGGCATCCCCGCCGAACGCCTGGCCGCGACCGGCGACCCCCTGGCGCTCCGCGCTGTAGCAGCCGCGGAGGCCGACAGTGAGCAGTAAGGGCGGCGGCACGCAGGGTTATCGCTATCTCCTGTCGCTCTTCTCGGGCCTTGGCCGCGGGCCGATGGACTCGCTGATCGAGATCGAGGTGGGCGACCGTACCGCGTGGTCGGGCGAGGCGAAGCCGGGGCAGACCTACCGGATCAACAAGCCCGATCTGTTCGGCGGCGACGACAAGGAAGGCGGCATCGACGGCAACTTCCGCGTGTTCATGGGCGACCGCGAACAGGTCATGCCCGGCGACATCGCGGGTTCCATCGGCGGCGACGTGCCCGGCTTCCGTGGCGTGATGTCGGTATGGTACGACGGCATGGTGTCGGCGATGACGCCGTACCTGAAGCCGTGGAAGTTTCGCGTGCGTCGCACCGTCACCGGCTGGTACAACGACGTGGTGTGGCAGAAGCGGCTATGCGCGATCCCGATGGGGAACGGGCTGGGCGAGAGCGGCCTCTTCCCCGTCACCACGAATCGGCCGACCGCCTTCACCGTCACCGCGGCAGGCAAGCGGATCAAGATCACCTTCTCGCGCAACCCCGCGGAGGGCGACCAGCTCACGATCAACGGGCGCAAGCTCGACTACGTGGCCGACCAGAAGGATAAGGACCTGGAGTACGGCCAGGTCGATCCGCACGGCAATCTGTCGGGCACGATGAAGAAGACCGCCAACTATATCAACGCCAACTCCACGGCGTACAAGGCGACGGCGACCTACAACAACAACTCGATCACGCTCGACTACATCACCGGCAGCGCGGCGGCCGAGATCGTCGGCATGAACGGGGCGCACATCCTGTATCAGTGCTTCACCGATCCGTTGTGGGGCCGCGGCTACAAGATCGACCAGCTCGACGAGGAGGTTTGGGTCTGCGCCGCGCAGCAGCTCTTCAACGAGGGCTTCGGCCTGGCGCTGGCTTGGTATCGAAAGGAAGACCTCGACGCCTTCATGCAGCGGATTCTCGACCTGATCGCTGGCGTGCTCTACACGGATCGCGAGACCGGCAAGATCGGCCTGAAGCTGATCCGCTTCGACTACATCGCCGACGAGCTGCCGGTCTTCACGCCGTCGACCGGGTTGCTCGGGATCAGCGACGACGACACCGCCTCGTCGGACAACAGCTACAACGAGATCATCGGCACCTCGCACGACCCGATCACCAACATGAGCTTCCAGGTCCGCGCGCAGAACCTCGCCGGGCTTCAGTCGCAGGGTGCCCCGGCCTCGTCGGATCGAGACTACAAGGGCATCCCGACGCGCGACCTTCTCGCCCGTGTCGTGCTCCGCGACATGCGGACGATGGCGGTCGGCCTGAAGAAGTACGTGCTGACGCTCGACCGATCCGCCTGGTGGCTGAAGCCCGGCGACGTGATCCGCGTGAGCGACGCTCGCCGCGGTCTCGACAACGTGGTGCTGCGCCTGGTCGACATCGACGACGGCAACATGCTGGAAGGAGCGATCAGGATCAAGGCGACTATCGACGTGTTCGGTATGCCCGAGACCTCGTTCGTCGAGCCGGTGTCGAGCGGCTGGGTCGGCCCGTCCACGGTGGCCGCGCCTGCCCGTGACCAGGACAGCGTGGAGGCCAGCTACCGCGACCTCTACCTCCAGCGCGGGGCCGACTTCGTGAACGCGCTCGATCCCGACGAGACCTACGTCGGCACGCTGGCGAGCGCGCCCAACGCCACGTCGCTCCAGTACGATCTTCTGACGAAGGCGGAGGGCGACGCAGGCTACCGGGAGGTGGGCCGCGCCGATTTCACCGGCCGCCTGTCGCTCGTCGATGCTGTCGGCTTTGACGACACCGCCTGGAAGGTCGCCAAGCCGTCAGCCTTCAGCGCCGAGAACGTCGGCCAGGTGCTCCGCATCGGCGGCGAGCTGGTCCAGATCACGGCCTGGGACGCGGCCACGGGCGACGCCACGGTCAAGCGCGGAGTCGCCGACACCGTGCCGACGCAGCACGCCAGCGGCGAGACGCTGTTGACGATTGACGATGACCTGAAGCTCGACGACCGGGCCTACGCGGTCGGCGAGACCGTCACCGCACTCGTGCTGACGCGCACCAGCCAAGAGCGCCTGGACGTGGCCGACGCAGACCCGCTCGTCCGCAAGCTCATCGGCCGCCACGCTCGCCCCTATCCGCCTGCCGACGTGCGGGTGGACGGCGCGCCCTTCTTCTCGGTCGGCGGCTCGCACCCCGAGCCGGTCATCACGTGGTCGACGCGCAACCGGCTGACGCAGGCGGATCAGCCGGTCGGCTACTTCGAGCCGTCCATCGCGCCGGAAGCCGGGCAGACCGTCACGATTCGCGTCATGTCGCTCGACGGGATGCTCACCTACCGCGAGGTGAGGGGCCTCGACGCAGGCACGTGGGCGTACACCGAAGCGATGCAGGACGAGGACAGCCCGGAGAACCAGGTGCTCATGGAGATCGAGAGCGACCGCGGCGGGCTGACCTCGCGGACGGTCACGCGCTTCCTGGTTCCGTTGGCTGGCGGATGGGGCTATGGCTGGGGAACGAGCTGGGGCGGATGACGCCGGAAGTTACTTCGAGGATCGAGAGACATGAAGCACGCGCTACCGAACATCGGCCTCATTGGGGGCTTCGTCGAAAACGAGGACGGCTGGGGACCGGACATGAACGCCAACCTGGCGGGCCTGTCGGTGCTCGTCCAGGCAAGCGTCGCGGGCCGGGTCGACGAGCTGCCCGGCTCGCCCGCGCAGGGCGACGTTTATATCCTGACCACCGACCAGCGCATCGCCTATTACGACGAGGGCGGCTGGCGCTACATCGTGCCGCAGGCGGGATACACGGCCTACGACCGCGCGCTGGCCGTGCGGCTGGAGTATGACGGCGCAGCGTGGGCCGAGATCGTAGCGGGCGAAGGCGGCGGTGGTGGTGGCGGCGGCGCGGTCGACCGCCGGGTCCGATTCGTGACGCTGACGCATTTCAACCATTACACGGATGGCGGCAGCGTGAGCCGTATGCGGTTCCGGCGGCCGAACGGCACCGATCTGCCGACCCCGACGATCCTATACGACGGCGTGGGGGTGGGCGGCTATCCCTTCGCGCAGGCGCTCGACGATAACGCCAATTCGTTCTTCTCGACTTACCAGGGTAGCCTCGTGGGCGTGATCGTGCTCGACTTCGGGGCGCTCGTCGAGATCAAGGACATCGCGGTCACGAATCGCATCGAGGGTAGCGCCACACAGGCCCTCACTTCCTTCGTCGCTTACGGCAAGAAGGTGCTAGCCGAACCCGGCGTCGAGATCGCGACCGCGTTCTTCGACCTGGCCGGATGGAACGCGAACAACGTCACCCGCAACGCTCCGCTCGGCTTCGTCAACGAGGGTGCCGTCGCGCCGCCGGGTCCGACCGGCTACACGAAGTACCGCGTCTACATCACGCAGGGCAACAACGCGAGCCAGGTCTGCATGGGCGAGCTGCGCTGCTACGATGATGCGGTCGCGGGCACCGACTTCACCGATCAGAACACCGGCATCTTCTATTCGGCGCAGGCTGGTGGCAATGTCGCGGCCAATGTGTTCGACAATCAGGCGGGCAACGGGTGGTTCGACACCAATCCGCCGATCAACTTCATCGGCTTCAACCTCGCCGAGCCGAAGCCGCTGGCCCGTTACACGATTGAGCTGTTCTTCCGCGAGGACTACATGCCGCGCGACTTCCAGCTCCAGGGCAGCAACGACGGCGGCGCAACTTGGACTACGCTGCACACCGTCACCGGCAAGACTAGCTGGGTCGGCGTCGAGTCCTTCGTTGTCCCGCAGTAACCGGAAGTAACTTCCGCCCCTGTTGACTGTATCGCGGCATATAGTTAATAGGGGCGGAACCTTACGGAGGGTTGTGTGTTGCGTGCGAGCGGGGGCGGTGTGAAGGACCAAAACATGATCGTGTTGACCCGGCAGATCGAGAGCGGCTGGAAGCACTTCCAGGCCCGCTTTTCCGAGTGGCAGAACGCCGCGATCCTCTTCTCGCTGGGTCTCTACCTCAACCTGCACCTCGACATGCTGACGAACCCCGCGGCGGGCGACATCTTCAAGGGCTTCGTGGCCGTCATGGGCGCGCCATCGTGGGCGCTGGTCGGCATCCTGGTCGGCGGCTCCCGGCTTTGCGCGCTCTACGTCAACGGCGCGCACACGCGGACCCCGCTGGTCCGCCTGGTCACGGCCTTCTTCTCGGCAGGCGTGTTCACGCAGATCGCTAACGCCTTCGCCGGGGCCTCGTCGCCCAACTTCGGTGTGATCGTCTTCAGCTACCTAGTGCTGGCCGATCTCTACTCCGCTTTCCGGGCTTCCGCTGATCTAACCTTTGTGGCAAAGGCGTTGGAGACAAAGGACTCTTCGGAGAGTGCGCGTGTGGTTCAATTTAGCAAGCGTGCCTGACGCAGAGACTATTGCCTCCAATGTTGTAGTATTCTGTGGCGCAATTGCCGCAGCGGTGCTCGGCGGTCTCTCCGCGGTCAAGAAGATCAGGGAGGGATGGACCGATGCTTTCAAGCCGCCCGTCAAGCCGACCGAGCCGATTGTCACGCAGCAGCAGATCGTCGGCGGCCTCCTACAGGATGCGTTCTCGACACCGATGATCGCCGACCGCCTCCGCGAAGTGACGGGGGCGCTCGAAGACGTGCAGCGGGCGATCTGCGATCACCGCGACGAGAACCGGGAGCTGCGCCACCAGGTAGAGCGGCTCACCGACCACCTGAAGGCGACACGGCCATGAGCGACGAGACCACCAACCGCATCCTGTCGGACCCGCAAGACCCGCTGCCCGAAGCCAACTGGCTATGGCGGCGGGTCTTCATCTTCGCCGTCACCAGCGTCGCCCTGTTCCTGGTGTTCCGCGCTGTCGAGCGGCTCGGCGACATCGCCCTGGTGCGGCCGGACATCGGCATCGCCGCGTTCGTCAACATCGTGAAGCTCCTGGTCGTGACCGTCAATATCATGGCGCTCTACTACATGGTCGCGCCGAGCGCCGAGCAGATCACCAAGCTCGTCAAGACCGCTAGCCTCCTGAAGGCGGGCGTGCAGATCGCCTCGCGCGCCGTGGTCAAGACGGACGGCCAGAGCGAGGAGACCCAGGCGACGCTCGGCCTGCCGCCGCAGCCGGTGGTGCCGCCCGAGACCGCGCCCGCGACGCCGGTGGCGGAGGAAGAGGACTTCGCCCCGAGGAGCAAGCCGTGACCGAGCAGAATCTTGACCGTATCGAGGCGCTGATCCGTCAGCTCCTCGACGTAGTGGCGTCCGAGCGGGCCGGGATGGCGGCAGCGCGGCCGGTCCTGCCCCCGCCAGCGCCCGAAGAGGCCGTCGACCCTATCGCACTAGCCTTCAGCGACTACGGGGCGCTGTACGACTTCCTGCGCGGCAACAAGCTCCTGGGTCCGAAGATCAGCAAGTCGGAATTCGACGGGTGCGACGCGATCATCCGCGCCTGCGTCGCCGCGGGCTGGGGCGTGAGCTACACCGCGTATGCCCTGGCGACCTCCTACCTGGAGACCGCGAACACCATGCAGCCGATCAAGGAGATCGGCGGCACCGCCTACTTCATGCGGATGTACGACATCACCGGCCAGCGGCCCGCAAAGGCGAAGGAGCTGGGGAACCTCACGAAGGGGGACGGCGCGAAGTACCCCGGCCACGGCTACGTGCAGCTCACCGGCAAGAAGAATTACCGGCACGCGCAGGACGAGCTTGCCAAGATCGGGATCGTCGTCGACCTCGTGAACAACCCCGCCCTGGCGATGCGGCCGGACGTGGCCGCGGCGATCATGGTCCTGGGGATGCAGCACGGTTGGTTCACGGGTCGGAAGCTGTCCGACGA
>Ga0182226_1000019_pt1 | contig 29478 bp, 21 predicted proteins | sample G6R1MG_27_FD_129658 | JGI IMG/M metagenome (GOLD analysis project Ga0182226, IMG submission 129658) | Miscanthus phyllosphere microbial communities from Michigan, USA - G6R1_MAIN_07NOV2016_LD1 MG | ecosystem: Host-associated > Plants > Phyllosphere > Phylloplane/Leaf | place: USA: Michigan...
GACCTCCTGGAGGGCTTCCTTCACCTCGTCCAGTTTGAAAGGCTTGATGATCGCTTCGATCTTCTTCATGCCGGGCGGGCCTGACCTCGATGCTGCTCTGAGCCACTTTGGTATCATCGCGGCGGGGTCGCCGCCACGCCGTTTTGGCGATGACGGGCCAAAAACTGCATAACGAATGTGCACATTCTGCAAATCGTTCAGGCTTTCGCCCCGCTTCGGAGCCCCCCAAGGGGGATCTGCGTGGGATGCGGGCATGTTCGCGAACACCGATGGGGATGGTCCATGGAGACGACGCGCCTGCTCACCGTCGAGGCGATGCGCAGGGTCGATGCGGCCGCGATCGAGCGGGGCGTGCCGGGCGCGGTCCTGATGGAGCGGGCCGGAACGGCCGTCGCCGCGCGCGTGCGGGTGCATCTGCCCGAAGGTGGGCGCGTCCTCGTCCTGTGCGGGCCGGGCAACAACGGTGGTGACGGCTTCGTCGCCGCCCGACTCCTCCAGGACGCGGGAATCGCCGTCGATCTCATGGCCCTCGCCCCCGTGGCCGATCTCACCGGCGACGCCGCCGGCGCGGCGGCGGCCTGGACCGGAGCGGTCCTCACCCCGTCCGAACTCGCGGATCTCGCCGGCTACGGCCTCGTGGTCGATGCCCTGTTCGGCGCCGGCCTCTCGCGCGACCTCGAGGGTGACGCCGCCGCCCTGGTCGAGCGGTTGGGGCGGACGGCGGTGCCGGTCATCGCCGTCGATGTGCCGAGCGGGATCGACGGCGACACCGGCGCCGTGCGCGGCTGCGCGGTGCGGGCCGTCGAGACCGTGACGTTCGTGGGCCTGAAGCCCGGGCATCTGCTACAGCCGGGGCAGGCCCATTGCGGCGCCCTGCACGTGGCGGAGATCGGCACCGACGGCGCCGACCTTGCGGCCGGATTCGGCACGGACGCGCCCCTGTGGCGCAACGGTCCCGGCCTGTGGGGCGCGGCGTTCCCGCGTCTCGCGGCGGCGAGCCACAAGTATACGCGCGGCCATGCCCTGGTGCTGTCCGGTCCCGCCCATCGCACCGGCGCGGCGCGCCTCGCCGCCCGCGCGGCCCTCCGGATCGGCGCCGGCCTCGTCACCCTGGCGCCGCCGCCGAACGCCATGGCGGAGAACGCGGCGCAGCTCACCGCGATCATGCTGCGCGCCTGCGAGGGCGCCGATGACCTCGACGATCTCTTGGTCGACGAGCGCCTCAACGTCGTGGTGGCCGGTCCCGGCCTCGGCGTCGGCGAAGCCACCCGCGACCTCGTCGCCGTGGCGGCCAGCGCCGGCCGCCACCTTGTCCTCGACGCCGACGCCCTGACGAGCTTCAAGGGCAAGGCCCGGTTGCTCGCCGCCCACATCGCCGACGGGGCGTCGCAGGCGGTGCTGACGCCGCATGCGGGCGAATTCGGCCGTCTGTTCGAGGGCACGGAGGCCGTCGCCGACGCTATGTCGAAGCTCGAACAGGCCCGGCGGGCCGCGAGCCTCACCGGCACGGTGGTGGTGTTCAAGGGCCCCGACACGGTGATCGCCGCCCCGGACGGTCGCGCGGCCATCAACGATCACGGCACGCCCTATCTCGGCACAGCCGGCTCGGGCGACGTCCTGTCGGGCCTCATCGCCGGTCTCATCGCCCAGGGCATGGCCCCGTTCGAGGCATCCGCCGCCGCCGTCTGGATGCACGGCGATGCCGGGCGCCGCCACGGCCCCGGCCTCATCGCGGAGGATCTTCCGGAATTGATGCCGGCGGTGCTCCGGGGCGTCCTCGCCCTCTGACCGGGGTCAGGTCACCTCGAACCAGCCCCACAGGCCGGTGTCGAACCGCTCCAGCACCGTCGAACTGATGGCCCAGCGGCCGGGATTGTCGGCCTTGAAGGCGATGCGGGCGGTGCGGCCTTCGAGGAGCTGGAAGGTGTCGAGCCAGTAGGGCTCCCAGCCGTCGTCGAGGGGATGGAGCAGGCGGAAGGCGTGGCCGTGCAGGTGGAGCGCCTGGGGAAACGCCGTCTCGTTGCGCAGGGCCAGCACCACCACCTGCCCGCGCTTGACCGTGAACAGGGGCGGGATGCCGGTGGCCCCCGACGTGCCGTTGACCGCCCAGACCTTCCCCGGGTCGCCGCTATAGACCGGGTCGGCCGCCGGCTTGTCCTTGTCGAGGCGGGCGCCGCCCGTGAGCACCACATCGCGGCGAAGCGCGTTCTGGAGCTTCACCTCCGCCGGCAGCAGCTTGTTCTCGCCGATGGGGCCGATGGCGGCCCGCTTCTCCGTCACCGGCTCGCCCCCGGTGGTGAGAGTGGCGAGGGCGAGGCCGTTGCCCACGAGGGCGGTGATGCTGCCCGACGCCCCCGCATCGGCGGCGACATCGAGGAGGAGGTCGTAGCGGGTGCCGGGCGGGAAGGGGAGGGTGGCGCGCAGGGGTTCGAACGTGTTGGTGGGCTGGCCGTCCACCGCCGCCACGTAGACCTTGAGGTTGTCGAATCGGATGCGGGTGCCGCGCGCGTTGCAGGCATTGGCAAGGCGCAGGCGCACGCGGGCGCCGGGCCGCACCGCGATCGCATCCGGCACCGGCTTGCCGTTCACCGTGACGAGATTGCCGAGACGGCCCGAACTCGCCGCGAAGGCGGTCTGCCCGAAGGGCAGCAGGGCGCCGTCATCGGCGAGGCGCCAATCCTGCATCACAACCGCGAAATCGTGATCGACGCTCGGCGGCGCCGTCTCCTCGACGACGAGCAGACCGGCGAGCCCCCGGCCGGACGGCTCGCTCGAACCGCCGACCACCAGGGGGCGAATCAGGAAGCTGCCGGCATCGGGGGGCACGAACGCATAGAGAAAGTCGCCCCCCGGCGGAATCGGCGCCTGGGTCAAGCCGCCGACGCCATCCATGGGGTTCTGGTTGCGCACCCCGTGCCAGTGCAGGGAGAGGGGCTTGTCGGTCTTGTTCTCGACCCGCAGGCGCACGGTCTCGCCGCGCTTGACCCGGATCACCGGCGGAACGGTTTTTCCGTCGAACGCCCAGACCGGGGTCGCCGCCGCCGGTTCCGGCTTCAAGCGGGCCGAGGCGGGCGCCGCGCTCAAGGGCCGCGCCGGGGCCTCGGGCTTCGGTTCGGGTGCGGGGTTCTGCGTCGGCGAGGGCTTCATCGGCGCCTGCGCGGCGGCCGCCGTCGATCCGAGCGCCAGGGTCGCGGCGGCGCCGAGCAGGGCCCGGCGCGAGGGCGCGCGTTCGGCGAACGGAGGCCGGATGGCGGGCGGCGAGGGACGATGCGGCATGACACCTCTGGCGAGCGGCGCGCGGGCGGGACGGCACCCGCGCCGCTTGTAGACGCGGGGCCGGATCGCGCCAACCGGCGCCCGAATCGGTCGCCCCGGCAGGGGGCGGAAGGTCCCGGTCCCGACCGCGTCGGAGGGCGACTTTTTTTAATGCGGTCCGTGGTGCCCGTGCTATAGCACCGCGCTCTGGCGGCGGGATGCGCGCCGGAGGTCGTTGCTTGCGGGCGTGGCGGAACTGGTAGACGCGCTGGATTTAGGTTCCAGTGTCGCAAGACGTGGGGGTTCGAGCCCCTCCGCCCGCACCAGTCCATCGCCGTCGGGGACGGATCGGCCGATCGCGAATGGCCGAGCCGTTCGTCGCGATTCGGCCTTCGGTTCAAGCGTGACGTCCTGGCGCCGACCCTATCCCCGACCCTCCTGGGCGGCGGGGAGCGAATGAATTTGCGCCGACGCGCGCACGAGAGCGGAAAGACGACCATGCAGGTGACCGAGACACTCTCCCAGGGGCTGAAGCGCGAGTTTCAGGTATCCTTCGCCGCGCATGAGCTCGAGGAGCGCCTGAACAGCGAGCTGTCGACCCTCAAGAACAAGGCCCAGATCAAGGGCTTCCGCCCCGGCAAGGTCCCGGTGGCTCACCTGCGCAAGCTCTACGGCCGCTCCGTGATGGCCGACGTGCTGCAGAACGCCGTCAACGAGGCCAACCAGCGGATTGTCCAGGACAACAACCTCAAGCTCGCCCTCGAGCCGAAGGTGGAGTTCCCCGGCGAGCAGTCGGTGGTGGAGCGGGCGCTCGACGCCAAGGCCGACCTGTCGTTCAACATCGCCCTCGAGGTCCTGCCGACCTTCGAACTCGCCGATTTGTCCGACGTCAGCCTGACGAAGCTCGTGGCCAAGCCCTCCGACGCGGAGGTCGATGAGGCCATTACCCGCATGGCGTCGTCCAACCGCAGCTTCACGGCGCGTGACGAGGGCGCCGCCGCCGAGACCGGCGACCGCGTCACCATCGATTTCGTCGGCCGCATCGACGGCGTCGAGTTCGAGGGCGGTAAGGGTGAGGGCATCGACCTCGAGCTCGGTTCGGGCCAGTTCATCCCCGGCTTCGAGGACCAGCTCGTCGGCGCCAAGGTCGGCGAGAACCGCGTGGTGAAGACCACCTTCCCGGAGGCCTACGGCGCCGAGGCGCTGGCCGGCAAGGATGCCGAGTTCGACGTCACCGTGACGGCCATCCAGGCGCCGGGCGAGACCAAGATCGACGACGAGCTCGCCAAGACCTTCGGCATGGAATCCCTCGACAAGCTGAAGGAGGCCGTCGCCACGGCCATCGGCAGCGACTTCGAGGCGCAGTCCCGTCGCAAGCTCAAGAAGGAGCTCCTCGACGCCCTCGACACGAAATACGCCTTCGAGCTGCCTCCGAGCCTCGTCCACCAGGAATTCGCCGCCGTGTGGGCCCAGGTCGAGCAGGACCTGAAGACCCGCGAGAAGACCTTCGAGGACGAGGGGACCACCGAGGAGAAGGCCACCGACGAGTACCGCAAAATCGCCGAGCGTCGCGTGCGCCTCGGCTTGGTGCTTGCGCAGGTCGGTGAGACGGCCGATATCAGGGTGAGCGACGACGAGGTGAACCAGGCGCTGATCGCCCGGGTCCGGCAGTTTCCGGGTCAGGAGCAGCAGGTCTGGGATTTCTACCGCAAGAACGCCCAGGCGCTTGCCGAGCTTCGTGCGCCGATCTTCGAGGAGAAGGTTGTCGATCACGTCCTGGGCCAAGTGAAGCTCGTCGAAGAGTCCGTCTCCAAGGAGGCGCTGTTCGACGACGAGGACGATTCCGAGGAGGGCTCCAACGGGGCTTCCAAGGCCGCGTCCGGCAAGGATGAGTCCGCTCCGGCCGGAAACGACGAGGCCCTGCCCGCCGTCGCCAAGGCCGACTGAGCCCGGTGCTCCTTTCGAGGGCGGCGGGCCAGGAGTAAGGCGGCGTTCACCGTCGCTAGAGTTCGCTGAAACGTCCGGCCCGCGCCCGATTCGGGGTGCGGCCGGACCCCTCGAAGTTTGGGGCACGTGATGATGAGAGATCCGGTCGACTATTATAACTCCGCGCTCGTGCCCATGGTGGTCGAGCAGTCGAGCCGCGGCGAGCGTGCCTTCGACATCTATTCGCGCCTGCTGCGCGAGCGCATCATCTTCCTCACCGGTCCGGTGGAGGATTACGGCGCCTCGCTGATCGTGGCGCAGCTCCTGTTCCTCGAGGCCGAGAACCCCAAGAAGGAAATTTCCTTCTACATCAACTCGCCCGGCGGCGTGGTCACCTCTGGCCTGTCGATCTACGACACGATGCAGTTCATCCGCTGTCCGGTGACCACCCTCTGCGTCGGCCAGGCCGCCTCCATGGGCTCCCTGCTGCTGACCGCCGGCGAGCCGGGCCACCGCTTCGCCCTGCCCAACGCCCGCATCATGGTTCACCAGCCGTCCGGCGGCTTCCAGGGGCAGGCCACCGACATCCTCATCCACGCCCGCGAGATCGAGGCCCTGAAGAAGCGCCTCAACGAGATCTACGTGAAGCACACGGGCCGCGACTACGACGCCATCGTCAACGCCCTCGAGCGCGACAACTTCATGACGGCCGATGCCGCCAAGGAGTTCGGGCTCATCGACGAGGTGATCCAGAAGCGCCCGGAGCCCGCCGCCACGACCTGATCCCCTGCGAGCCGGCTCCCCGTGGGGCCGGCCGCGTCGTTTCGAGGCGGGGCGGATGCCCTGCCTTGATCCGGCCGCGGCAGCGTGCTTGCATCGTCAGTCCGTCCCGAAGCCGGCAGATGCGCGCAGGTGACTGTTTCTTTAGGCCGATGGCATTAAATTCGAAGGATGCGTGTGCGCCCGGGACCGGCGCCATGCCCGCGAACGGAGACCGATATGAGCAAGACTGGCGGCAACGACTCGAAGAGCACGCTGTACTGCTCGTTTTGCGGCAAGAGCCAGCACGAGGTCCGCAAGCTGATCGCGGGCCCGACGGTGTTCATCTGCGACGAGTGTGTCGAACTGTGCATGGACATCATCCGTGAGGAATCGAAATCCTCCCTGGTGAAATCCCGCGATGGCGTGCCCACGCCGAAGGAGATCCGCCGCGTTCTCGATGACTACGTCATCGGCCAGGACTTCGCGAAGAAGGTTCTCTCCGTCGCGGTCCACAACCATTACAAGCGCCTCGCCCACGCCTCGAAGCACAACGACGTCGAGCTGGCGAAGTCGAACATCATGCTGATCGGGCCGACGGGATCGGGCAAGACGCTGCTCGCCCAGACCCTCGCCCGTATCCTCGACGTGCCGTTCACCATGGCGGACGCCACCACCCTCACGGAAGCCGGCTACGTCGGTGAGGACGTCGAGAACATCATCCTCAAGCTGCTCCAGGCCTCCGACTACAACGTCGAGCGGGCGCAGCGCGGCATCGTCTACATCGACGAGATCGACAAGATCTCCCGCAAGTCGGACAACCCCTCCATCACCCGCGACGTGTCGGGCGAGGGTGTGCAGCAGGCCCTCCTGAAGATCATGGAAGGCACCGTCGCCAGCGTTCCGCCGCAGGGCGGCCGCAAGCACCCGCAGCAGGAGTTCCTGCAGGTCGACACCACGAACATCCTGTTCATCTGCGGTGGCGCCTTCGCGGGCCTGGAGCGGATCATCTCGCAGCGCGGCAAGGGCACGTCCATCGGCTTCGGCGCGACCGTGCAGGCTCCCGACGACCGCCGCACCGGCGAGATCTTCCGTGCCGTGGAGCCGGAGGATCTCCTGAAGTTCGGCCTCATCCCTGAGTTCGTCGGCCGTCTGCCGGTTCTGGCGACCCTGGAGGACCTCGACGAGGCCGCCCTGAAGAAGATCCTGCAGGAGCCGAAGAACGCCCTGGTCAAGCAGTACCAGCGCCTGTTCGAGATGGAGAACGTGGAGCTGACGTTCCAGGACGAGGCCCTGTCCCTCGTCGCCCGCAAGGCCATCGAGCGGAAGACCGGCGCCCGCGGCCTGCGCTCGATCCTGGAGACCATCCTCCTCGAGACCATGTACGACCTGCCGGGCCTCGATTCCGTCGAGCAGGTGGTGATCGGCCCCGAGGTCGTCGATGGGAAGTCGCGCCCCCTCTACATCCACGGTGATCGCAACAAGGAAGCCCCGGCCAGCGTCAGCGCCTGAGCGGCGTGCGCCCCATGGTCCGGCCCCTCCACGGGGGGGGCCGGACCGGAGCGGATCTTGTAAACATCCGCTCCTGCTTCCATCTGAATCGTCAAGCGCGATGGCCGTACGCTCGCCTTCCGAGGTGCGGCGTCCCGCTCCCAGCCGCGTCTTCTTTTGAATACTTCCGACCCCCTCGCGGCCCGGTCGGCCCCGGCAGGTCACGCGCTCGAACGAGGCGTGGCGGCTCGGCGTCCATCATGAGGAAGTCCGACATGACTCAACCGAAATCGCGCCAGCCTGTCGTTCCGGGCTCGACGGGTTCCTACGCCGTCCTGCCGCTCCGCGACATCGTGGTGTTTCCCCACATGATCGTCCCGCTCTTCGTCGGGCGCGAGAAGTCGATCCGCGCCCTCGAAGAGGCGGTGCGGACGGACCGGCACATCCTGCTTGCGACCCAGATCAATGCCAGCGACGACGATCCGGCGACCGATGCCATCTACAAGATCGGCACCCTGGCGAGCGTGCTGCAACTCCTGAAGCTGCCCGACGGTACCGTGAAGGTGCTGGTGGAGGGGGCCGGCCGCGCCCGGATCACCGCGTTCAACAAGTCGGACTCCTACTACGAGGCCGAGGCCGAGACCCTCACGGACGAACTCGGCGACAGCGTCGAGGCTGAAGCCCTCGCGCGTTCGGTCATCGCCGAGTTCGAGAACTACGTGAAGCTCAACAAGAAGATCTCGCCCGAGGTCGTCTCCGCCGTCACGCAGATCGACGAGCCTTCGAAGCTCGCCGATACCGTCGGCTCGCATCTGGCCGTCAAGATCGCCGACAAGCAGGCGATCCTCGAGATTCCGACGGTGGCTCAGCGCCTGGAACGCGTGCTGTCGCTGATGGAGAGCGAGATTTCGGTTCTGCAGGTCGAGAAGCGTATCCGCACCCGCGTCAAGCGGCAGATGGAGAAGACCCAGCGCGAGTACTACCTCAACGAGCAGATGAAGGCGATCCAGAAGGAGTTGGGCGACTCCGAGGATGGCAAGGACGAGCTCGCGGAACTCGAAGAGAAGATCGAGAAGACCAAGTTCACCAAGGAAGCCCGTGACAAGGCCCTGGCGGAGCTGAAGAAGCTGCGCCAGATGTCGCCGATGTCGGCGGAAGCGACCGTGGTGCGCAACTACCTCGACTGGATGCTCGGCATTCCGTGGGGCAAGCGCTCGAAGATCAAGAAGGATCTCCTCGGCGCCCAGGTCATGCTCGACGAAGATCACTTCGGCCTCGACAAGGTCAAGGAACGCATTGTCGAGTATCTCGCCGTGCAGCAGCGGGCCAACAAGCTCACGGGTCCGATCCTGTGCCTCGTCGGACCTCCGGGCGTCGGCAAGACCTCGCTCGGCAAGTCCATCGCCAAGGCGACGGGGCGCGAGTTTGTGCGCATGTCGCTGGGCGGCGTCCGCGACGAAGCCGAGATCCGAGGCCACCGCCGGACCTATATCGGCTCGATGCCGGGCAAGATCGTGCAGTCCATGCGCAAGGCCAAGAGTTCCAACCCGCTCATCCTCCTCGACGAGATCGACAAGATGGGCATGGATTTCCGGGGCGACCCCTCGGCGGCCCTGCTGGAGGTGCTCGATCCGGAGCAGAACGCGACGTTCAACGACCACTACTTGGAGGTCGATTACGACCTGTCGAACGTCATGTTCGTCACCACGGCCAACACGCTGAACATCCCCGCGCCCCTGATGGATCGCATGGAGGTGATCCGCATCGCCGGTTACACCGAGGAAGAGAAGCTCGAGATCTCGCGCAAGCACCTCATCCCCGGTGCCATCAAGAAGCACGGCCTCGACGCCAACGAGTGGCAGATCGACGAGTCCGGGTTGCTCATGCTCATCCGCCGCTACACGCGGGAAGCGGGCGTGCGCAATCTCGAACGTGAGATCTCCAATCTCATCCGCAAGGCTGTGAAGGAGATCCTCATCACCAAGGTGAAGACGGTGACCGTCACGGAGGAGAATCTGCCGGTCTTCCTCGGACCGCCGAAGTTCCGCTACGGCGAGATCGACGAGGAGGATCAGGTTGGCGTGGTCACCGGGTTGGCCTGGACCGAGGTGGGCGGCGAGTTGCTGACCATCGAAGGCGTCATGATGCCGGGCAAGGGCAAGATGACGGTCACGGGAAACCTGCGCGACGTGATGAAGGAATCGATCTCGGCGGCGGCGAGCTACGTCCGGTCGCGGGCCGTCGATTTTGGCATCGAGCCGCCGCTGTTCGAGCGTCGCGACATCCACGTCCACGTTCCAGAAGGGGCGACCCCGAAGGACGGTCCGTCCGCCGGCATCGGCATGGCCACCGCCATCATCTCCACCCTGACGGGCATCCCCGTGAAGAAGGATGTGGCGATGACCGGTGAGGTCACCCTGCGCGGCCGCGTGCTGCCCATCGGCGGTCTCAAGGAGAAGCTGCTGGCTGCCCTGCGCGGCGGGATCAAAACCGTGCTGATCCCGGAGGAGAACGCCAAGGACATCGCCGAGGTGCCCGACAGCGTGAAGAACGGAATGGAGATCATTCCGGTCTCCCGGATGGATCAGGTGCTGAAGCACGCCCTCGTGCGGGTGCCCGAGCCCATCGAATGGGAGGAGCCGGCCCCGCCGGTCCGCCCGGTGATCGGTGAGGACGAGACCGCGACGGTCATCGCGCACTGACCCTTCAAAACGAAGGCCCCGGAGGAACCTCCGGGGCCTTTTCGTATTCCGTTCACCGACTTGCATGGCGCCGGCCGCTTCGCTACGACACAACGCGCCCGGGCGGTTAGCTCAGTTGGTAGAGCGTCTCCTTTACACGGAGAGGGTCGGGGGTTCGAGTCCCTCACCGCCCACCATATATTCCAGGCACTTAGCTCTTATCTTGACGAGCTTTGCACCCCCGAAGCTCCGACTTGGGGGGTAGTGGGGGTGCAGATCCGCGAACGGAGGCATAACTACGGCAGGGTCGTAAGCGGAGCCTGCTATCGGATCGGGGCCAGCTCCGGGAACGGTCGCATCACGACGTTCGAAGGATAGCAGGTGGCGGTTGTGGTGTCCCCTAGCCCACGAACGCCAGGCCTCAATCCCTCCGGGGTGGACACGAAGGCGAACCTCTGGACGCCATTGTATTTCCCGTATTGGTTCCGGGCGTTGAACTCGATGCAGATCACGGGCGTGCCGTTGACGACAGTCAGATCCGAAATGCCGGTTGATCGAAGCGAATACGGACCGACTAAGGTCTGCACGGCTGATCGTCCCCCGATTCCACGGACACGGGGTTAGCTCGCGTTCCGCTCGGCCTGCTCGGGTGTGATGTAACCGAGGGCCGAGGGGATGCGCTGCCGATTGTAGTAGCTCTCGATGTAGGCGAACAGGTCGCGTCGGGCCTTCGTCCCGAGTTGCCCATCGTCGTTGGTGGACGAGTTCGACCTCGAGGGTGTGGAAGAAGCTCTCCATCGGGGCGTTGTCGTAACAGCAGCCCGTCCGGCTCATGGAGGGCGTTGCCTTCATGCCGGCAAGCTGCTTTCGGTAGGCGTCAGCCGCGTATTGGCTGTCGCGATCCGAGTGGCAGATGAGGCCGGCCCCCGGTCGTTGCCGTGGGTTCGCCATCCTCAGGGCGGCCTGCGTCAGTTCGGTCCGCATGTGGTCGCGCATGGACCAGCCGACGATTCTACGGGTGGCGAGATCGAGGACGGCGGCCAGGTCGAGCCAGCCCTCACCGGTGGGCAGGTAGGTGATATCAGTCAACCAAACCGTGTTGGGCCGTGCAGCCGAGAAGAGCTGCTTCAGCAGATTGGGCGCGATCGGCAGGTCGTGGCGGCTGTCGGTCGTGCAGGGTCGGAACCGACGCCCTGCCAGGGCCCGGATGCCATGCCGGCGCATCAGGCGCTCCACCCGTCCGCGGCTGACCGTTCGGCCCTCTACGCGCAAGGCCGCGTGCACCCGAGGTGAGCCATAGCGCCGCTAATGCTCAGCATGGCTCCGCCGGACGTCGTCGAGGAGCTGACGGTTAAACACCGACCGGTCGCTCTCGGGCCGTGACCGCCAGCCGTCGCCGCCGCTGGGGGGAGACTTCGAGCACGCGGCACATGAGACGCACCGGCCAGGTGCTCGCATGCTGCTCGATGAAGACGAACGTCGTTCAAGTATCTCCGCGAAGATGCCGATCGCTTTTTTTAGGACGTCGCGCTCGATGCGCGTCCGGTCGAGTTCACGTCGCAGACGGGCGATCTCGGCCGCTTGGTCGGAGGGGGAAGCTACCGGGCTCGCAGGAACGGCTTCCGATAATCCTGCTGTCCGCAGGTGGTGGGGAGCCTCCCATCAGCGCCGAGCGCCACTGCCTCAGCATTGAGGGTTGGATCCCAAGTTAGGCTGCGATCTGCATCTGCGGCCGACCGCTGCTTTCCAAGAGGGCCACCGCCTCGCGTTTGAACTCGGGGGTGAACTCGCATCGCGTCTTGGCCATCAAACACCTTCCCCGCCCGCAAGGAGCGTATCAGAGGTGTCCGTGAAAGCGGGGGAGGATCAAACGCGATGGAGCTCTGGGGCGAGCTCCGCAAGCGGGGCTTTGCCGGCACGCATCGGCAGGTTCACCGCTTTGTCGCCGAGCGTCGCACGAGGCCGACGCGGCGTACCGCCCGTGTATAGCCGGCACGGACGGCAACGCCGGCCACGGATACGATCCCTCTTTCATCACCGAAGCAACTCGCTTGGTTCCTGACCCAACCCGTCGAGTCCCGCCCGCCCTATGCGACCGCCGTCATCATCCGGATTGAGCAGGACCCGGAGGCGGCCCGGCTCACTGCACTGGCGCAGCGCTTCGCGGCCCTGGTGCGGAATTGCTGTACCGGTGGCAGCTAAACCCTCCGACCCCGCCGACGAACTCGACATCAGGCGCGACGCGGCGTGTCGCAGTGACATTCCGGCTCTCAAGACGTTCGCTGCCGGTCTGGAGAGAGACGGCATGGCGGTGCGGACCGCATTGACGACGCCGTGGAGCAACGGTCAGGCGGAAGGCCAGATCAGCAGGCTAAAAATGCTCAAGCGGACCATGCACGGACGCGCCGGTTTCCCCCTGCTCCGACGGCGTGTCCTCCTTGCTACGTAATCCGCGCAAACTGCGGGAGGACCACGAAAGCGGGTTCGGATTATCTCGCGTCTACACCGAGGCAAGATCCAGTCGGAAGCAGGCGCCCGGTGCGCCGTTGTGTTCCAGCTCGATCCGCCAGCCGTGCAGTTCGGCGATCCGGCGGCAGATGCTGAGACCGAGCCCGACCCCGTTCGGGACGCGCCCGTTCGGCAGGCGGGCAAAAGTCTGGAAGATCACTTGCGCGAACTCCGCCGGCACACCGATGCCGTTGTCCTGCACCGTGATGCCGGGAGACGTCTCCGTGGCCCGGACGGCGAGGCGCAGGATCCGGCCGGGCTCGCGGTAGCGGATGCTGTTGGCGATGAGATTCTGAAACAGGTTGGTCAGGAGAATCGGGACGCCGATCACCGTCGGCAGGGCTCCGATCTCCAGTTCCGCCGCACAGCCGCGCAGGTCGAGATCGAGATTGCGGCACGCCTCGGCGACGACGCGGTTCAGGTCGGCCGGCTCGAATACGTGGCTCTCGGAGCCGAGGCGCGCGTAATCGAGGAGCCCCGTGGTCATCCGGGTGAGGCGCCCGGCACAGGTCTCGATCGTGCCGATGCAGTCCCGCGCGAGGGGCGAGGCGGCCGGGCCGAGGGCGCCGCGCAGGATCCCGGTGAAGGCCACGATCTGGCGCAGGGGCGCGCGCAGGTCGTGCGCGGCCACGGAGGTGAAATCCCTCAGGTTCCGGTTGATCCGCTCAAGCTCGTGCGAGGCGGCGATGATTTTTTCCTCCAAGAGGCGCTGTTCCCGGCGCTGCTGCATGACCCAGTGGTCGATCGGCCGGTCCACCTGATCGGGCGTCGTCATCACGACGTGGTGGCCTCGCGTCGCCTCCCAGGAGATCGCGATGTCGCAACGGGGGGAGGCCCCAGACATGGCAAGGCAGATCCCCGGCAGGGTGATCGGCTCGGACGCCGCGTCCGTCTGCTGAACCCTCAGGTCGTCTTCGAGGCCGAGCAGGATCGGACTCTCGAAGCAGGAGCCTCCGACCTCCGGAAGCCAGGCGCTGAGGACGCCGTTCCGCACGCGCACGGATCCGTCCGCATCGAGCACGGCGAGGCCGAGCAGCCCCGCTTCGAGAAGATGGTCGAGGGCGCTGGACAGGTCGGGCGGCGGGCCGGCGGGGGGAGCCAGCAGGATGCTTTGGGCCACCATCGCTCACAGACTCCTGCGCTCGATCGTTGCGGCGAGGTCGGCGAAGATCGCGGCGACGCCCTGGCCGGTCCGGGCACTCGCGAGGGCGACGGCATCGGCGCCGCGCGCGCGTGCCGTCAGCCCGGGCGCGGCGCTCTCCACGAGGTCGCTCTTGTTGAGGATGGCCGCGCAGGGGCGGCCCGGCAGCGCCTCGCGAAATCCCGCGATCAGCGCGGCCATCTGGTCGAGGGAGGTGGGCCGGGTCAGGTCGCCGACGATGAGGGCCCCGCTCGCCCCCTTGAGATAGACCGTTCGGAAGATGCTGAGGCCGAAATCGCCGTCCGTGTCCCAGAGGACGAGGGGCATCGGCGCCGGACGCCCCGGGACGGGCGCGGTCGTGGTGTAGATGTCGACCCCGATCGTCGCCTTGTAGCTCGTCTCGAACCGGTCGAAGGCGAGCCGGTTGGCGAGCGACGTCTTGCCGACCCCGATCGCGCCGAGGATCATGATCTTGCGCGCGGCCATGATGTCTACTCCGCCGCGTAGGCCAGTTCGAAGACCACCCGTCGATTGCCGGTGACGCGTTCGTCCGTGATCTGGAGGGGCGGCCGCGAGGTCACCACGATGAGGCGGGTGCGCGGAATGCCGCGCTGTTCCAGGTCGGTGGTGATGCGGGTGGCGCGCAGGCGGGCCGCCTCCAGGTTGGCCCGCCCGGTGCCGGTGCCGTCGGCGTAGCCGACGATGCGCAGGCGGGCCCCGTCCACGGCCGCGAGGGCCGCGGCGAGGGTGGACAGGTCGCGCTCGGCGACCTCGGGATCGCGGTAGGTCGCATCGGGGCCGAAGAAGATCGCCGTCCGGTGCACGATGTCTTCGAGGCGGCGCGCGGGCGTGTCCAGGCGTTCGCCGAGGCGGGCCTCGGCCCGTGCGACCTCCTCGCGGGTGGCGAGCCCTGCCCGCTCCGCATCGGCCTTGGCCATGCGCGCTTCGAGGGCGGCCAAGTGGGCGCGGGCCGCCTCGATCTCCTGCCTGGGGGCAAGCGCGTCGGCGTGGTGCTCGACGCGCGCGAGGCCCTCGCTTAGGCGGTCGAGGCGACCATCCGTCTCCGCGAGACGCGCCGTGGCGGCCTCGACCAGCGCGGCGAGCGCTCCGGTCCGCACGGCGAAGGCCTCGGCAGGCACGGCGATCCGCGCCGCCACGGGCCAGTCCGGGAAGGCGGTGGCGAGGCGACGGCGCAGGTCGTCCGCGACCTGCGTGCTCGGCAGGACGCCGCTCGCCCGGATCAGACCGGCATCGCGGTCGAAGGCGAGGCGAAGGGGATGATCGCGCAGATCCGGCGCGCTCTCGATCTGCGACAGGGTGGCCTCCTGCGCGGCCCGCTCCCGCGCCGCGAGCCAGGCGTGCCCGATCCAGGCGGCGAGGAGCGTCGCGAGGAGCGTCGCCGTCACGGCGAGGGGTGCCACCGAGCCGCTCCGCTCCTGGGGGGCGAGGCGCGTGGCGACGTCGGCGTGCAGGGCGGCGAGGGCCGCGCCCGGATCTTCGCCGATCCTGGAATCCTCCAGGAAGTGCAGGAAGCCTTCGTCGAGGGTTGTGATCAACCGTCCGGCACTGCGTCCGGCCTGGGTGATCCCGGCCAGGATGTAGAGCGGCGAGACGCGCAACAGCACGGTGCTGCCGCCGCAATCGAGGGAGCGCAGCTCCCCGTTCACGTCGCTCAGTGCCTGGCCGGCGAATTCCACGATGGCGGTGACGAGGCCGCCGATGAGGTGGAGCTGGCTGCCCGGATCGTCCTCGGGCGCGCCCTCGCCGTTCGTCGTCGCCAGCACGCCTCCGGTGCTGCGATCGATCAGGATCATGCGCTCCAGGCGGCCCTGCGCCAGCTCTGCGAGGAGGAGTTCGCTGTAGGGGCGGCCCGTCGCCAGGGCCTTGAACCGCAGCCCCAGGCGTCGCGGCCAGCGGATCAGCAGGCCGTTGATCTCTTCCGACAGCTGGCGGAACGCGGCCGCGATGGCCGCCGCCACCATGCGGCCGGCGATGGGATAGAGTGTCTCGACCATGAGGTCGCGGGACTCAGCTATCTCGCGCCGGATGCCGGCGACGACGAGCGGCGCGACCACGTCGGTCAACTCGCGGTGGTTCTCGATCTCGGCGACCTTGAGGGCGACGACGAGGCTGTCGGCCACCGCCCGGCAGAAGCGGTCTTCCGTTCCGATGCGTCGGTCCAGCCGCGCGACATCGGCCCGCAACCCGTCGAGGTCGCGATGCTCGTCGCGCAGCAGGAGCAGCTTCAGGTCGCGCAGGACCGGATCGTTGGCCTGGGCGACCACCGAATTCATGGGGCCGCTCCGTCGGCTTACGGCGTGCGGTCGCGCATCTCACCCATGGCGGAGATCTGGCGGCCCATCTCCGTGATCGCTCCTCCGATCGCGCGCACGGCGTTGCCCTGCTCCATCCGCAGCGACAGCGCGAGGGTATCCATCGACTTCTGCATATCGTTGAGGCGCTGCACCATGCGCTGCTCGATATCGTTCAGGGCCTCGCGCAGATCCTCCACCCGGCGGCCCTGCGAGCGCATGGCCTCGCCGTAGAGAAGCTCACGGACTTTCTCGATGGTGTTGGCTTCCGCCGCGGCTTCGGCGGAGGCGAGGTCACTGCTGGAGGGGGCGTTCAGGTAGGTGACGGTCATCGGTCCATGCCTTTGCGGTGAGAAACTGGGAGCCTTCGGGAGCCGTGCCCGGCAGAGGCGGGCCCGGGGACGGCTTCCGGTCTGTGGTTCGATAGGGTACGCGACGGTGACGATCTCAAGAACGGGCTTCCTCCCGCTCCGCACGGGCTTCCGCCCCGGTAGAGAAGGACGTGTCCCCCGGAGACGAGCCGCCGGCGCACCAAGCCCCGAGCGCTCTCCGCCGAAGGGAGGCCGGTTCGGCGCAAGAGCGCGCGTCAAACCGACGAGTCGGTGTCTTGGACGATCGCCGCGTGATCGGGACCGGCTCTCGTGCGATCAGCAGGTCGGCGTGCGCCAGTCCAGCGCCGCCACGATGGCCGCTTCGAACGCCTCCGTTGTGAGCGGCGCCTTGTCGAGGAAGCCTATGGCTCCGGCATGCAAGCAGAGATCCCGGACATCGGAGGTGCAAAGGCCGGTCAGAACGATGGCCGGCAATCCCCGCACCCACACGTCGAGTTCAGCGAGAAAACGCAGACTCGATTCGCATCCGAGCCAGTAATCGATGATCGCAAGATCGAATTTCTCTTGGCTCAACGCTTCGCGCGCCTCGCTGACGGAGGTGGCGTGCACAATCCGAACATCGAGATCCTTGAAGCTCGCGACCTGCATCGCGATCAGCTTCGCGTCGACCTCGTCATCCTCGAGAAGCAGGACATTGACGACTCTGGACGAGACGATACGGAACCTGCCGTCATCTCTCTGAACGCAAACGAAGGAGGATTCCAGACCCGGATCTTCGACGAACATGCCCGGCCTCTTCGGCGCCTCGGCGGAGCGGAGACTCTGCAGAGTGGTAACGATTTGGTGACCATATCGGCAATTTTCGATCATCTGTCGAGGAAAATTTTTTCTGCCTGCGCTTGCGAAGAGAACAGATTGCGTGGGTTTAGGAAGAGAAATAATTCTTTGATTTCTTGTATCAATAAGACGTTAATTTGAATTTTCAGCACATTTCATAAGCCACCCCATGGCGTACGCACGATACATTAGAAAACCATCGTATTTCAAGAAGTCGAAGCCGTCTACCACAGTTGCGAAAATTGTATCAGGCGTTGTCTGTGGGGTCGCAGTTCGAGGTGGAATCCGTTCAAAGCCCGTTCGATCGAGCCTGTGATGGGTTGCGCAGCCGGGATGGCGGTGATTCGAGACCGACCTGATAGTTGCGGAACAGCGGTCATCGCACCCCTGAGGCCGGGACCCGCCTCGCGCGGTCATCCGCGCCTTCGAACGATGCGGGGGGGCCTGAACGCCGATCTTCACCGTTCCGCGTGTCGACAGCGCCCGGCGGTCGCTTCTCTCGGATGGACAGCGAGCTGCTCGACAAGCCACCCCGACGCTCAGTGAAAATCCCGGCTGCGATACACACGCCTGTCGGGCGGGGCCGAGATATCCGTGGTTTCGGGCGGGAGGCGCAAACCTCCCTCCCGGAGGCTGCGCAACTCGGCGGTGAGATCGCGGAAGCGCTCGGCGAGGAGATGGACTACGGAGCCCTGTCGCTGGACGCGCCCCCGGACGGCGAGGAAGCGTGCGCCCATCGCGACGGCGCGATGGGCCTCGAACACCTTGGCCCAGACGATGACGTTGGCGATGCCGGTCTCGTCCTCGAGGGTGAGGAACACCGTGCCGTGCGCCGTGCCGGGGCGCTGGCGCGTGAGCACGAGGCCCGCCACGGTGACGCGGGCGTTGTTGGGCACGCGGGTTTCGTCGTGATGGTGGCTGGCGGGAATCGCGCCGATCCGGGCCAGACGCGCCCGGAAGAACGCCACCGGATGGCCCCTGAGGGAAAGCCCGGTGGTGACGTAATCGGCTGCCACGTGTTCGGAAGCCTCCATGGCGGACAGGGGCATGGAGGCTTCCGCCCGGAACAGCCCATCATCCGCATGGAAGGCGAAGAGCGGCATCGGTGCCTCCAAGAGGTGGGCACGCCGATCCGTTCCCGTCCGCGTGGCGGCCCTGCGGGCGGAGGTGCCTTCCAGGGTTCGCACCGCCCACAGGGCCGCGCGCCGGTCGAGATCGAGGGAGCGGAAGGCGTCGGCCTCGGCCAGACGCTCCAGGGCGTTGCGCGGCAGGGCGAGGGCGGCCTGCAAGCCCTCGATGCTGGCGTAGCCGTTGCCGCGCAGATGCACGAGACGCCGCATGGCCGCTTCCGGCACGCCGCTCACCTGGCGCAGGCCGAGGCGCACGGCGAGGCGCCGGGGCACGCCCGGGGGCGGCGGCTCGGAAGCCGGCTCCAGGGTGCAGTCCCAGGCGCTGGCATTCACATCGACCCCGCGCACCTCGACCCCGTGGGCGCGGGCGTCGCGCACGAGCTGGGCCGGCTGGTAGAAACCCATGGGCTGGGCGTTGAGGATCGCCGCGAGGAAGACGTCGGGGTGCCGGCACTTCATCCAGGCGGAGGCGTAGACGAGGAGGGCGAAGCTCGCCGCGTGGCTCTCGGGAAAGCCGTAGGTGGAGAACCCCTCGATCTGCTTGAAGCAGCGTTCGGTGAAGTCGCGGGGATAGCCGCGCGCCACCATGCCCTCGACGAACTTCGTGCGGAAATTCACGATCTCGCCGTTGTGCCGGAAGGTCGCCATGGCCCGGCGCAGGCCATCCGCCTCGGAGGGCAGGAATCCGGCGGCCGTGATGGCGATCTGCATGGCGTGTTCCTGGAACAGGGGCACGCCGTAGGTCCGCTTCAGCACATCCTTGAGTTCGTCCTTGTCGCCTCGGCTCGGATGCGGAGAGGGATAGGTGACGGGCTCGATCCCCTGCCGCCGCCGCAGGTAGGGATGCACCATGTCGCCCTGGATCGGGCCGGGGCGGACGATGGCGACCTGCACCACGAGGTCGTAGAACTCTTCCGGACGCAGGCGCGGCAGCATCGACATCTGCGCCCGGCTCTCGACCTGGAACACGCCGACCGAATCGGCCCGGCTCAGCATCGCGTAGACGGCCTCGTCCTCGCGCGGCAGGTCGGCCAGGGTCGGATAGGGGCGCCCGTAATCGTTGGCCAGGAAATCCAGGCCCCGGCGCAGGCAGCTCAACATGCCGAGGGCCAGCACGTCGACCTTCATCAGGCCGAGCGTGTCGATGTCGTCCTTGTCCCACTCGATGAAGGTGCGGTCCGCCATGGCGGCGTTGCCCACCGGCACGGTCTCGTCGAGGCGCCCGCACGTGAGCACGAACCCGCCGACATGCTGCGACAGGTGGCGCGGGAAGCCGATGAGGGCGTGGGCGAGATCGAGGGCCTGCCGGATCGCCGGGTTCCTCGGATCGAGGCCAGCCTGCTCGATATGGGCGTCGGGCAGGGCGGCGCCCCACGAACCCCAGACGGTGTCGGCCATGAGGCCGGTGATGTCGGGGGTGAGGCCCAGCACCTTGCCGACCTCGCGGATGGCGCTGCGCGGCCGATAATGGATCACCGTGGCGCAGAGGGCGGCCCGCTCGCGGCCGTAGCGGGCATAGAGGTGCTGGATCACCTCCTCGCGGCGCTCGTGCTCGAAATCGACGTCGATGTCGGGTGGCTCGGCCCGGTTCTCCGAGATGAAGCGCGCGAACAGCAGGCGGATTTCCGTGGGGTCCACGGCCGTGATGCCGAGGCAGTAGCACACCACGGAATTCGCGGCCGAACCCCGGCCCTGGCACAGGATGCCCCGGTCCCGCGCAAACTCGACGATGTCGAACAGGGTGAGGAAATAGCGCGCGTAATCCATCTTGGCGATGAGACGGAGCTCGTCCTCGATGGTGTTCGCGATGGTCTCCGGAACGCCGTCCGGGTAGCGCCAGCGGGCGCGCTCGCGGACCTTGTCGGCGAGATACGCCTGTGCCGTTCGCCCCGGCGGCACCGGCTCGTCGGGATATTCGTAGCGGAGCTGGCCGAGGGAGAAGTCGCAGGCCTGCACGATCTCCAGGGTGCGGGCCAGGGCCGCCGGATGGTCGCGGAACAGCCGCGCCATCACGGCGGGCGGCTTGAGGTGGCGCTCGGCATTGGCCTCCAGCCGGTAGCCAGCCTGCCCCAGGGTGCAGCCGGCGCGGATGCAGGTGAGGATGTCCTGCAGGGGGCGCCGGCCGGGCGCGTGGTAGAGGGCGTCCGACACCGCCACCAGGGGCGCGCCGAGGCGGTCCCCCCAGGCGGCGAGGCGGCCGAGGCGTCGTCGTTCATCGCCGCGATGGCGGTGGCTACCGGCGAGGAACGTGCGGCCGGGCGCGGCTTCGGCCAGGGCGGCCAGGCGCTCCTCGAAGGCGGAGAGCGGATCTTCCCTGGGCGGATCCTCCGGCGGCATCGCGAGGAACATCTGGCCCTCGCTCGCCGCCAGCATCTCGGCGAAGGAGAAGCGGCAGCGGCCCTTCTCGGACCGGCGGTTGCCCAGGGTGAGGAGGCGGCACAGCCGGCCATAGGCGGCCCGGTCCATGGGGTAGGCCACGGCCTCGAAGCCGCAATCGGTCACGAGGCGCACCCCCACGAGGAGGCGGATCGAGGGTTCACCGGCCTTCACCCGGCGCAGGGTCTCCGCATAGGCCCGGACCACGCCCGCGACGGTGTTGCGGTCGGCGATGCCGATGGCGGCGAGCCCGAGTTCAGCGGCCTGCCCGACCATCTCCTCCGGGTGGGACGCCCCGTGCAGGAAGGAGAAGTTCGTGGTGACGGCGAGTTCGGCATAGGGCGTCGTCATGCGTCCGGCCGAAGGCCGCATGCCCCTGTGCCCGGCCGGAGGCCGAGCGTTCTCACGCGAACATCCCATGGACGAACCAGCCGACCACGGGCGCCACGCGGGCCGCCGGTTCCGGGGACGGGGGGTCGGCCGGGGGCTGAACCTGGCGATAGACCCACAGACGGCGACCGGCCTCGTCCTCGACCACGTAATAGTCGCGGGTGGGAGCGGGCCCCGACCACCATTCCCCGGCGATGCGCTCGGGGCCGTCCGCGTGGGTGATCCGATGCAGGCGTCGGCGCCAGCGGAACAGCTGGGGCGGCCCGTCGGGGGCGAGCATGTCCTCCGCGGTTTCGCCGCGGGTGAGGAGAACGAGGGGGCGAGGGCGTCCCGTGATCCGGGCCGGACGGCGTAGGGCGACATCGTTCACCCGCCAGGGCTCCGCCGTCTCCGCCCGCTCGGGGACGTGGCTCTGGTGCGGCGTGAGGCGCAGGAGGCCGCGCCCGAGGCGTTGGCGCAGGGCATCGGCGAGGCCGGACGCGCCCGCTCCCGCGCGGTCGCCGCCCGCGAGCTCCCCCTGAAGATGGGCGGTGGGTCCCGTCCTCACGATGTCGAGCCGCACGGTCTCGAAACCGAAGCCGGCGTCGAGGGCGGGGCCGAGGCGGTCGAGGCGCAGATCGAGGAGGCGCCCCACCTGGACGGGGCAGCGGGTCGGCTCGCTCAAGCCGAGGGAGAGGGTCCGGATCACGCCGTCGACCCGGTGCAGGGTCAGGTGGAGCACCCGCGCGCCGAGCCCGGCCGCCTCCAGACGGGGGGCGATCTCCGCCAGCAGGCGCTTCGCCGTGGCGACGATGGCGGCCTGATGGCCGATGGGATCGAGGAACCCGCGCGCGGCGCCGAAGGCCGGCAGTTCGTCGAGGGCGACGAGGGGATCCGGCCGGTGCCCGAGGGCCTGATCGAGGCGCCGGATCAGGATTTCGCCGAAGCGGCGCGCCAGGGGGGCGCGGGGCGCCTCGGCGAGATCGCCGATCCGGCGCAGGCCGAGGCGGCCGAGGTCCGCCGCCATCTCCTGTGGGATGCGCAGGGCGATGACGGGCAGACCGCTCAAGGCCTTCGCCTCACCCCCGGGCGCCACGACGCCGCCCGCCCCGTGGCGGGCGAGGGCGAAGGCGCAGCCGGGGCTGCCCGCCACGGCGATTCGCGCCGGCAGGCCGTTGGCGGCGAGGCGACGGGCGAGATCGGCCACGAGACCGGCCTCGCCGCCGAACAGGTGGCTCGATCCCGTACTATCGAGGAACAGCCCGTCCCGCCCTTCGGCCGCGCCAAAGGCCGCGACACCCGGCCCGTAGCGCTTGGCCCACAGGCACAGGCGTTCGAGGGCCGCCGCATCGGCCTCCGGATCGGCCGGATGGACGGCGAGCGGCGTGCTCAAGCGGGCACGGACCCGGGCGAGGGGTTCGCCGGGGCGCAGGCCGAGGGCGCGGGCGCGGGCATCCACGGCGACGAGGCGCAGGCCCGTCGCCTCCCCGCTGGCCACGACCAGGGGGAACGCGTCCGGGGACGCTCCGTCACGGCTCGGTGCGCACGCCCCGGCTGCCCGCTTCAGGCGGGTGACCGGCCAATGCTCCAGCCAGACCGAAACGATGCGCGGCATGATCCCACTCCAGGAGCCAATCTCCCATGCGTCCGTTGCGGCAGCGGTCGAGGCGCACCCGCCAGCACGGCCGTTCGATGCAGCCGAATCGGTCGCGCAGGGCCTTGCCGGTGGCGATCCGCCAGCGCGTCGCGGCGACGTTGGGGCTGTCCGCGCCCACCGGACGCAGGACGAGGAGCAGCCGATCCGTACGCCCCCCGGCGAGATGGAGCCGCCGGCTCTGGATCAGCGGCAGGCCGGCATCGACGAGCCCGGCCACCGCCGCGAGCCCGCCGGAGGACGGTCCGGCCCCCGTGCGCAGGGCCTCCTCGAGGGCGCGATAGGCATCGAGATCGCTGTCCGCCTCGAACAGGAGGAGCCGGTCGGGATCGAGACCGAGACCCGCGAGCCCGTGGCCGTAGGGCATCGGGTGCCCCTTCGCGAGGACGAGGAGCGCCTCGCCCGGAACCTCGGCGAGGCGCCGGGCGACGAGGGCGAGGGCGAACCCGAGGGCCGCCGGCTCGTCGCCCTCGGCCTCGGGGGCGATCTCATGCAAGTGACCGAGGCCGAGGCCGCCACCGGGCAGGCAGGCATCGATGGCGTGGACCCCGAACGACAGGTGTTTGCGCGGCGCGATCTCCGAGGCTTGCGTGACGAGGCGCGCCCGCAGGGCGGAGAGGCGCGCGGCCGGGGCTTCGGTTGCCCGCGGCATCGCGTCGGTGGGGGAAAGAGAAGCGAGGGGGCGTTGGGTCATCCGGGCGGCTCCATGGCCGGATGATAAGAACAAAACAGGAACATATTCAACCGATTTTCCGGCATGCCGAGAGTCGTCACGGCATCAAAGGCTTGGCCTGTGGAAGGTCTTCGACGCGTCGGGACGGGTCGGGCGGACCCAATGCACGCTTGTTTCGCGGACAGGTGAAACCGTCGCTTGACCATGACAGACCCGCAGGGCAGCAATCGAGCTTGCCGCGCGCGAGACGCGGGATCAGCCGGGAGAGTCTACATGCGCCTCGATCGCGTCCTCGTGGTCCTGTCCAGTCTGTTCTTGTGTGCGGGGACCGTTTCGGCCGTCGCGCAGCAGGCCAAACCCCGCCGGGCGCAAGCGCCCGCCCAGCCGATTCAGGTCTACGACGCGCGCTTCGAGAACGGAGATCTGCGCATCTCCGGCAGCGTCCGTAAGCCCGGCATCACCGTGATCCTCGACGAAGACATCTCCGTCCTCGCCGACAGCCGGGGCCGCTTCGTGTTCCGCCTGCCCCACATGCCGCCCAACTGCGTCGCCACCCTGAAGGCGGGCGACGACGAGCGCGAGGTGGTGGTGTCCAATTGCGGCCCCACCGGTCAGGCCGGCCCCAAGGGGGATGCGGGTCCCAAGGGCGAGCCCGGCGCGACGGGCCCGCAGGGTGTCGCGGGCCTTCCGGGGCCGCAGGGCGAGGCCGGCCCGAAAGGCGAGACCGGCGCCAAAGGTGACACCGGCCCCAAGGGAGATACGGGCCCGAGAGGTGCGGCGGGTCCCCAGGGTGAAAAAGGCCCGAAGGGCGATGCCGGTCCCAAGGGTGATACGGGTCCCAAGGGCGAGGCCGGTCCCGCCGGCGCGGTCGGGCCGAAGGGTGAGGCGGGTGCACGCGGGCCTGCCGGTGCCCAGGGCCAGGCCGGCGCCGCCGGACTGGCGGCGGCCTCGGGTGGGTCGCCCCTGCGGGTGGTGCGTCCGGAATCATGCCCGGCGAGCGGCTGCGCCGTGACCTGCGAGGTCGGCGAGACCCTGGTCTCGGCCTATTGCCTGCCCACGGGCAACGCCACCATGAGCCGCGGCACCGGCGCGTCCTGCCCTTCCGAGAGCCAGGGGCTGGTGGCCGTCTGCGGCCGCTTCTGAGAAGAGGTTAGATGCGCGCCATCCAGGCGCGCATCCCGTTCGCCGCCGCCCGTCCGCTGGCGAAGGCGCCCTGGAGCAGGTAGCCGCCCGTGGGGGCGTCCCAGTCGAGCATCTCGCCGGCCACGAAGGTGCCGGGCCGGGCTCGCAGCATGAAGCCCTCGTCGATCTGCCCGAACGGCACCCCGCCGGCGGACGAGATCGCCCGTTCGATGGAGCGGGGCGCGAGCAGGCGCAAGGGCGCGGCCTTGATCAGGCCCGCGAGGGCTCCCGCTTCGGCGGGAAGCTTCGAACCGGCCGCCTCGCGCAGGAAGCCGGCCGCCGCGGGCGAGAGCCCGGCGCCCTTGCGCAGGCGGTTGGACAGGGATTCGCCGGGTTTGGCGCGACTCAAAGCCTGGGCCAGGGCACTGGCCGAACAATCCGGGCGCAGATCGAGGGTGACGGCCGTGGCCGTCCCGGCGGCCAGGGCCGCCCGGATGGCCTGCGAGGCGGCGTAGAGCACCCCGCCCTCGATCCCCTCGGCCGTGATCATCGCCTCGCCGCGCACCCGGCGGTCTCCCACCGTCAGGGCGATGCGCTTGAGGGGCTGGCCGGCGAAGCGCTCGGCGAAGACCGGCGACCACGCGACGCTGAAACCCACATTCGACGCTTCGAGGGGCGTCACCGGAATGCCCTGCCCCTCCAGCACCGGCACCCAGGCCCCGTCCGAGCCGAGGCGCGGCCAACTCGCTCCTCCCAGCGCCAGGAGCAGCGCGGCAGGCCGCACCTCGGTCCGGCCGTCCGGCGTATCGAACAGAACCGCACCCGTTTCCGACCAGCCGACGAAGCGGTGACGGTGTCGGATCACGACCCCGAGGTCGGAGAGGCGTGCGAGCCAGGCGCGCAGCAGCGGAGACGCCTTGAAGCTCTCGGGGAACACCCGCCCGCTCGACCCCACGAAGGTCGGCTGACCGAGGCTGTGGCACCACGCCCGCAGGGCTTCGGGCGGAAAGGCTTCGATGGCCCCGGCGAGGGCGCCGCCCTGCGGATGGTAGCGCCCGAGGAAATCCCCCAGGGGCTCGGAATGCGTGAGATTGAGGCCGCCGCGCCCGGCGATGAGGAGCTTGCGGGCCGGAGAGGGCATCCGGTCGTAGACCGTGACGGCGTGGCCGGCCTGCGCCAGAAGCTCCGCGGCCGCGAGCCCGGCCGGGCCGGCGCCGATCACCGCCGCGCCGCTGTCGTGATGTCCTGTCATTCGAAGACTTCGCCAGGTCTCTCGGAAGCGTCGGGGGCTCGCCCATCCCCGTCAGGCAAGGCCGTCGCGTCGGCCTCCCTGTCAAGCGTCCGCCCCGGCCCCGGCCGCAGGGGCGACGCTCGGGGGGCTTGATTCGCGGCGCCCCGCGCCCCAACTGCGGGCCATCGGCTGCGGGCCCCTCTGGCGGGATGCTCTCGTGAAGCGTTCCGTGATGTCGGAGCCGGTGCTTTCTCCTCCTTAAGAAGCATCGACGGTCCGCCCATGGATTTCCTGTACTCCGAATGGCTCGGCAAGCCGATCTGGATGTGGCTCGGCTTCCACGCCCTGGTGGCGGGTCTCCTCGCCTTCGATCTCGGCCTCCTGCATAAGGACAAGAACCACGAGATCGGCGTGAAGGAGAGCCTTCTCCTCACGGCGTTCTATTTCAGCCTCGGCCTCGTCTTCGGCGGCTGGGTTTGGTGGTATCTGGGGCCGCAGGCGGGCCAGGAATACGTCGCCGGCCTCGTGGTCGAGAAGTCGCTGTCCATGGACAATGTCTTCGTCATCGCGGTGATCCTCACCGCTTTGGGCATCCCCCGTGCCGCCCAGCACCGGGTGCTCGTCTGGGGCATCCTCGCGGCGGTACTCCTGCGCGGCCTGATGATCGGGCTCGGCGCCGCCCTGGTGCATCAGGCGGCCTGGGTGCTGTCGATCTTCGCCGCCTTCCTCATCTTCGCCGGCCTCAAGATGCTGTTCGCGAAAGAGGAGGAGCCCGGCGACATCCGTGAGAACCGGGCGGTGCGCGCCCTGCAGAAGATCCTGCGCATCACCCCAGAACTGCACGGCCAGCGCTTCGTCGTGCGCAAACCCGATCCGAAGACCGGGAAGACGGCCCTGTGGCTGACGCCCATGGCCCTGGCCTTGATCCTCGTGAACGGCGCCGACGTGATCTTCGCCGTCGACAGCGTGCCGGCGATCTTCGCCATCACCACCGACACCTTCGTGGTCTACACCTCCAACATCTTCGCGATTCTCGGCCTGCGCGCGCTCTATTTCGCCCTGGCCGCCATGGTGGACCGCTTCGCCTATCTCAAGACGGCGCTCGCCTTCATCCTCATCTTCATCGGTACCAAGATCGTGGTGGCCGACACGTTCGACCTCGTCCACGTGCCGCCGTGGGTGTCGCTGGCCGTCACCGTGGTGCTGCTGGTGGCCGGCGTCACCTACAGCCTGTGGCGGACGCGGGGCGAGGAAGCGGAAGCGGACAAGGCCGCGCACCACGCCTGAGGGGGCGAGGGCATCCTGCCCTCGCTTCACCTCTTCCGGGCGTAGAGCCCCGTGAAGGTGACGTTCATGCCGCCGCAGGCCTGGTTGCTCTCGGCCTGCAGGAAGGGCGGCACCAGACGCAGACGGACCTGACAGACGGTGTCGTCGGGGTTGCCATAGGGGCGGGTCCGGTCGTCCTCGCCCTCGCTGAAACCGAGACTGGCGCCCGTCGGCTTCGCCGTGGCCGCGAACTGACCGATATGGACGCCGCCGCGCCGCACGCGCTCCGGGTCCAGGGCGCCATAGGTCGCGTCGCCCTTGAGGACGAGGGCCTCACCCTTGGCCGCGATGGCGATGGTCTGCTCCGGCCCGCTCGTCCAGGTTCCGACCCAATCGGCGAGAGAGGGCGTGGCGACGGGCTCGACCTTCAGGGATGCGTTCGCGATCCAGCCGCTGCGCGTCGCGCCCTTGGCCCCCCGGTAGGTGGCGCAGGCGAAATCGCCCGAGGTTCCGTTCACCAGGACCTGATTGCCGGCCACCAGATAGGCTGCCTCGCGGCATTCCACGCCGGCCGACGGGCAAGCCTTGTTCTGCCAGGTCGATTTGACGAACGGCGCGCGCGCCGGTCCGATCACGGTGGCAAGGCGAGCCGGTTGTCGAAAATCGGGACTGTCCTGGCAATCCCCGGCCGGTGCCGCCGCGGCGGCCGTCGAGGTGGCTAGGAGCGCGAGGCCGATGACGAGGCGGGGGGCGCGGCGTGAAGACATGGCGCATCGTTCCGAAGGGGGCGACAAGACGCGACGCGGGGGCCGATCCCGAGGGACTCGGCGGGGGCGTCATCCCCGGCCCGGCAGGGCGGCGAGGAGATCGCGCAGGGTGGTGATGGTGGAGGCATCCGCCACCCCATCGACGCGCACGGCACGAAAGTGGCGCTGGAAGGCCGCGACCACGGCCTCCGTGCGGGCGTCGAAGGCGCCCGTCACCGGCAGATCGTAGCCATAGAGGACGAACATCGCCTGGAGCGCCTCGACGGGTTGTCCCGCATCGCCCTCCGCGAAGAAGCGCCCGTCGCGGATCGGGGTCGGCGCCACCCAATGGCCGATGCCGGCCCGCGCGAGGCGGTCCCACGGAAAGTGCTCGCCGGGATCCTCCTTGCGCTCGGGGGCGATGTCGGAATGGGCGAGCACACGCTGGGGGTGGATTCTGCAGCGCGTGGTGAGGTCGCGGCAGAGGTCGATCACCGCCGCGATCTGCGCCTCCGGATAGGCCGGCAACCCGCCGGCATGGCCGCCATTAACGATCTCGATGCCGAGAGACCGGGAGTTGATGTCGCTCACCCCCGCCCAGGCGCCCTGGCCCGCGTGCCAGGCCCGGCGGCCCTCCGGCACCATCTGGACCACGCGCCCGTCCTCCAGCACCACGTAGTGGGCCGAGACCTCGGCCACGGGGTTGGCGAGGCGCTGCAGGGCGGCGGCCGCGCTCTCCATGCCGGTATAGTGCAGGATGAGCAGGTCGACGGGGCCGCTCCGCCGCTCGCCGTGGTTGGGCGAGGGGTGGACGGAGGAGGCCAGGGGGCTCTCGGGCGTCGGCTTCATCGCAGGCCTCGCTCGGTGGAAATTCGGTCGTACGCCGCGTTGATGGCGGCGAGACGCCGGGTGGCGATGGTCACCGCCTCGGGCGGCAGGCCGCGCGCCATGGCCCTGTCGGGATGGTTCTCGATCACCAGGGCGCGGTGGGCCGCCTTGAGGGCGGCATCGTCCACATCGTGATCGAGGCCGAGCACCGCGTAGGGATCGTCCGACAGCCGGACGTGGCGCGCGGCGATGCGTCGGAACGCCGGTTCGTCGAAGCCGAAGGTCTCGGCGACGGCCCGCAGGTAGCGTTCCTCGGCCTCGTGGATCGCCCCGTCGGCCTTTGCGATGTGGAACAGGCCGTCGAGGACGTCCTCGAGGAGGCCGGGCTCGTCGTGGAAGGTGGTGGCGAGCTGGCGCGCATAGGCTTCGAAGCCGTTGGACGTGCCCTTGGCGAGATCGAACAGACGCTGGACCCCGGGGCGCTCGCGCTCGCCGACCTGCACCACCTGGGCGAAGGCTTCGACCTCGGAGGGCGTCACCACGCCGTCGGATTTCGCCATCTTGGCGGCCAGCGCCACGAGTCCGGTGGTGAACACCACGTCGCGGGGCGTGGCCCCGAACGGGGCGCCCTCGCGATCCACGAGGAAATGGCCGGCGACGCCGCCCACGAGGCCGCCGAGGGGCCCGCCGACGGCGAGGCCGAGGCCGGCGCCCCCGAGCTTGCCCCAGATTCCGATGCTCATCGGGCGGGCCTCGCCGCCGGGGACGAGAGGGCGGAGGCGGAAAGGGAAGGCATCGGCGGCCGGATCGCTGGGGGAACGTGAGGCGCCCTTATACCGGA
>Ga0182226_1000020_pt1 | contig 29371 bp, 31 predicted proteins | sample G6R1MG_27_FD_129658 | JGI IMG/M metagenome (GOLD analysis project Ga0182226, IMG submission 129658) | Miscanthus phyllosphere microbial communities from Michigan, USA - G6R1_MAIN_07NOV2016_LD1 MG | ecosystem: Host-associated > Plants > Phyllosphere > Phylloplane/Leaf | place: USA: Michigan...
CCGGTCAATGGCCTCGCGCATCTGGCGCACGGTGAGCGCCGGCCACCAGCCAGTCCCCTCGATTCCCCGCACGTGCCAGGGGACGAGGAGCTCGGGCAGCCACACGGCCGTCTCGACGTCGAGCGGCGTATCGTCGAGGGCCGCCGCGGCGGTTGCCTGGCGTCCTTCGAAAATGTCGACGCTGACGAGGAGTTGGAACGCGGTCATGATCTACAGTCCAGGCTCTCGCGGGACCGGTCAACGGCCGACCGCGCACGTTGACCGTCTAGGGTTAATGTCGTGGTCCTGTCGGTCCCGGGACGCCCCGATCAAACGGCCTACGGGACGGCGGCGTCGAGACGCTGGGCGAAGGTCCGAAGCCGTGCGGCGCCTGGCTCCTGCTCGGTGGCCGCCGCCTTGCCCTCGCACCATGCTGCCAGCGCCGCCGGGTCGCACCGAAGCGCAGAGCCGTAACCCTCGTGGGGGCACCCCGTCATCGTCCATGCTCGGACGGTCCAGTACGTCGCCGGCGGGCCGAGGATCTCGGCGATCTCCTGCAGCGGCAGCGACCCAGGCGTCACCGGGTCGATGGGGGCCATGCCGTCGGCGATGGCCCGCGCCCGATCTAGGAGGGCCTCACGCTCGGCATCCGATGAGACGTCGTGCATGTCGCCGAGCGCCTCGATGGCAAAATCCTCGCCGCCGATGCGGAGGGCGTGGACGAGGGTGCGCACGTGGTCTGGCCGGGCGTCCGAGGCGGTCTGCTCGGCGATGGCGGCGTTGGTCTCGGTCCGAGTCATCACAGGTCTCCCAAGGTTGCGAACGCATCGTCGTCGGCGAGGATTTGGGCCTCCAGCGCCTCGGTCTCTTCCTTCCGGACGGCGGCGCGGACTAAGGCATCCCGGCGCTCCTCCCTTACGCGCTCGACCCAGCGCGCCTGCAGGCCCCGGTCCCAGTCCCGGTGCAGATCCACGAGGATGCCCATGGCGTCCCCGATGCGGGGCCACTGCTCCCGGATGTCGGCGGGGACGTACACGCCCCACCCCTCCGGGATGCGTGCGCCGGTGTCGGCGAGGACGATGTCGGCGAGGAGTTGCCGGATTTCCGGCGCGACCTTTTCGGAATGCCGCGCATCAAGCGTCGCGTTCAACTTGGCCTGGGCCCGCAACTTCCTCTCGATGCGTGCCTGCGCCTCCGGCTCCAGGTCCCGGACTTGAACGGCGCGGCCCCCGAGGACGCCGTACCGCATCTCGCGGCTGCGCAGCGTCCATACGGGTGACCCCGCTGGGTCCTGGGTTTCCAGGAGGATGCCGAGGTGTACCCCCCAACCGATCAGGTTGCCGATGAAGTCGAGGGTGAACTCGGTGCTCCATCTCCGGGCGCCTCGGGCGACGTCTATCCCTGCGCGCAGGTCTGCCATGGAGAGGCTCGCGCGGCTGCCGTACAGGTCGAGGAGTGAGCGGTTAGCCTCGAAGGGATACAGGCGCAGACCCTGGCCGTAAGGCCGAGACCGGATCGCGCAATTCAGGATCAAATCGGGCGATGTACCGTAGAGATGCCCATACTCGGGCCGAGATTTGAACTTGTTCCAGCGACGTGCCATCCCAATCCTTCTCTCCAATCGAGTGCCACAACACGATGAGTTTGGCGCGCCCCCAAATCCGCGCGCACGCGGCCTGGTCGGTGACCCCCTCGACGGCCCGGGCCGCGGCGGGCCCGTCACCGGCGATGAGGGCGTCCGCCTGGGCGTCGACGACGCGGGTCTCCTCCCGCCAGTCAGCGAAAGCGATCACTGCCGCGTCCTCGGCTCATCCGTGAGCATGAGTGTTTGATGGGGTGGCGTCCGCTCGTAAGTAACCCTCTTTCTGAACCCGATCGCGTCGAGGACGCTCTCTCCTAGAGCGCGTCGGCCTCGGACGACGTCCGACACATATTGCGGTGATACCCCGGCGCGGCCGGCCCACACCTTCGCGTTCCCACTCTCTTTTATGGCGGCGCGCAGGTGCTCCAACACCTCGCATTCTGTCAGCTCAGCATGCCCGGTCATGTATCGCTCCTGTCGCACCACAGTAAAACGAATCTGCCGATCCGCCTCAGAACATGATGGGAAGTCACCATCCGAACGCAAGAGACATTTTTTCGGCTTGTAAGGCGTGTTCTGGCACGAGAATTGTCCAAGCGTAGTGAACTACTGTTAGGTACGCATCATTTTGCGCTGCATCATGCCGAATTAGTCTTGCAGCCTATTTTGGTCGGGGGGTATTATCTGCTTATCCGCCGACAAGCTGCAGGCTCGACGACATGATCACGCTCGCCCTCCTCCTCCTCGGCCTCGCCATCGTGGCGGCGCAGGCCTACGCCTCGGCCGGGAGGCCGCTCCCGGTCGCCGAGGCGATCCCCCTCTCCGCGCTGGGCTTGACGTGGCGCAGGGAGAAAGACGTCGTGACGAGGCGGGGCCCTCGAAGCCTCTGGTTTGGCCTCGGAGATCCGGCCGCATACCGCCGGGCATTTGAACTGTCGCGCGAGGCGATGGGCGCTGCGGGCTACTCGTGGACGGACGGCATCATTGACGGGCGGGCTGTCGGCCGGACGCCGTGCTGCTGGGCGCCCGTCCCGGCCGACGAGGCGGCCGCCGAGGCCGCTGTCGTCGTCGCCGAGGCCGCCCTCGTGCGCGACGCGGCTGAGGTTGAGGCGCTCGGCATCGAGCACGCGGCCTGCCTCGACAGGCTGCGAGTGAGCCTCGACACGCTGTACTGGGCGTGGCCCCCGAAGAAAAAGGTCATCGCCGAGGCGCTGCTGGCGGCGCCGCTGGGCTCCAACGGTTACCCCACCGCCGAAGTCTCCCAGGTGGCATGGGCCCTCTTCCGGCAAGTCAAGGAATCCGTCGAGAAGGTCCGCGAGCGGCTGGCCCGGGACCCGGCACACGATTGGGTCGCACGGGCGCAGTTGCCCGGCGTCCCGGCGGCCGTCCACGACGCCGTCCGATTGATCACCTCGCACGACGTGGATCGGGCAAGCGTTCAAAATGGCATCGGGTGGGGCAAGAGCCACACGCACACAGGGCACATCTTGGCAGCCCTGCCGGAGCTCTCCGTCATCCAGGCGAGCTCGGCCCTGTCCGCCGTCTGGAGGCACAGGAGGCAAGTACCCGCGCAGTTGCGCCAGGCGTGCTTCGGCTCGGCGGAGGCATAAGCGTGACCCAACTGTTTTTCTGGCACCTGATCGACGCCGCGGGTCCGCACCCGGACTGCATCCGGCCCCCTCACGTGCGCTGGACGGAGACGTGGCGCCCCGGTGACGTCATCCCCCCAGGAATTTCGCCCCCGGTCGACGATGGGGTGCCGTGGCGGCGCTGGGTCCACGGACCAGAGTACGACGGGCAGGTCGCCTCGGATATCTGGGAGGCCGTCTATGCGAGCCTCCCCCTGGAGACCCCTGCGATCCCGTTCCCGTTCTACGGGTTTGTAGAGACGAAGCGGCTCCCGGACGGGGCTGCGTGGGGATGCCTGGAGGCCGTGCATGACGGCGGCCTGTCGTTTGTGATGCTTCGGGATGGGGTCTTGGAGTGGGAGGACACGCCCGGAGCGGGGGCCCTGGAGTATGACGAGGGCACCGGAACTTGGACGCGCCTCCCGGCCAAGGAACGCTGGGACGAGGAGGCACAGGACTGGGTCCCGATAACTCTTGCGCCGGAGATGCCGACGCAGGAGGCCTTCCTGGCCGACCTCCGTGCCCGCCAGGTCGCGGCCCGGGCCGTCGAGATCGACTGCGAGACCGCCCTTGTCGAGGCCGGGCTGGCGACTTGGGACGCTTCCGGCACCCGGGTCGTCATCCGCGATCCGGACGCGCCCGACCTGCCTGTCGCGCTACATCATCCGGTCCGCCTACGCCGAGGCACTATCGCGACGGCGTACAGCTACAGTCTACGGCTGACGACACCGGCATGTGCCGACTTGCCATTCGTCCGGAGGGTCGAGGCCGTCACTGGCCTCCGAGCCCGGGCGAGCGCGGTCACACGCGATTCGGTCGCGCGCAGCATCGCCGTTGATCTTGCGACGGACACGCACTGGGAACGCCTCGACGAACTCCTGCCGCACACGTCCGTCGTGGCGGTCGAGAGGGTCCTGCGGCACCATATCCTGTGGGGGATAATCTCGGCGTCGAACGCCCGCAAAGTCCTGGACGGCACCGGGTGCTGGGAGCCCGAGGGCCGGAACAGGGAGGTGCTCGCCCGGATGAAGGCGGCGGCGGGAGAGGCGCCCGACGAGTTGGTGTCCTCGACGGCATGGACAGCCGTTCATGCCGTCGAGGACGGCTGGGTCGTGCCGGGGAAGGCCGACCGGTCCACCTTCCCGAAGGTGACCAGGCTCGGTCGCGCGCGGTGCTTGTTCGCCGCGACGGAGCCCTGAACGCTACACGACGGAAGGGGCAGACCCCGCGACGGGAACGAAGCGGATCTCCGCATTGAGACCCCGTAAGCGAGGCTGTGTCCTACGCCTACTGACTTGCGAGTGCCTGCGTGGCCGAGGCGCACCCGTCTGTGCGGAGTTTATCTCGCGTCGGGCCGCTTGTAGCGCCAACACATAACTCAAGCGCTTACGCCTCGACATCGCCTTCGGCTTTTCCACAAGCCCAAGTCCATTTCCGCTCGTGCACGACAAAAGTTTGTGTGTCGTGCACATTCGTGTATAGGAGGATGATGGCTGCCAGAAAACGAGCCCGTCCCACTATTTCCCTCACTCTGAACGAAAGAACCCTCACAATGCTCGACGCTTATGCCAGCAAGCATCTCGGCAATCGGAGCGAGGCAGCAGATTGCATCGTCGGCCGATACACCTACCTCACTCAAGAGGCCGATCTTTCGAGCGTCTCGTTTGATGCCTTCGTCATGTTGTGCCAGATCAATGGGGGTCTGATTACGACAAAAATGGTTGAGCCGCGCGGGACTTTACTCGCGGGTGCTTATCAGAAGCTTGCCGATCAGAATGATTTCCGTCGTACCCTTGACGCTAAGCCGCCCGGTTTCTTTCGTGACGACTCTCAAGAAAGTCGATCAGCTTTTATCGACAAGTTAAACATTGAGCGCGAGCATCTCAATTCTGTTGTAAATCTAGTAAAGTCGCTCGATCAAACTCAGAGCATGGCTTTGCTGGAGTACGTTGAGCAAGTGCTGTGCGGAGACGATGACACGCATATCCGTGAGCATTGCGCAAATGTTTACGAGCAAATGCAAATCCGTACACGCGATATTTAAATTCCGCTGGCCGCCTGTTCCCCCACGCTAGACACGCAAAACCGGCAGCGGCGCCACACTCAAGGCCTCCTTGGACAAGGCGAACGGCTTCTTCGAGCAGGCCGTCACCAGCGCATTCGAACACGTCTTCGAGTACCTGGAGCCGCTCAGTTCCCACGCATCCGTCGGTGGCCCAAACGGGGAGGACCGCCACCGGAGCCGCGTGAGACGGGAACCCTGAGGTAGGGGCGCGAGAAGCCCGGAGGTCATCGCAGTCCCCGTACCGCTTTTCTGGGGCACGGGGACTGCGCTGTCACGACGTCACCTCGTGTCGAAGCGGATGCCGAACAGGCCGCCGGTCTCGTCGTCAGACAGGCGCGGCCGGAGCACGGCCGCGTCAAGGTCGATCTCGCTTCCCAGGTCGAGGACGTCGAGCACCTCCGAGTTCAGGGCGATGATGTATTGCCCGCCCCGAGACACGGTCGTTCGGTGGCCGAGGGCGATGGCGGTGCGAACCTGGCGGGGGTCAACGCCGTCGAAAAGGTGGCTGTCGTGGACGAGGAGCCCAGGGCCTCCGTTGAACCGTTCCGCGGCGGTCTCGTAGAGCATCAGGTCGAAGCAGAAGATCTCCATGCGGTCGATCCCGCCCCGGTTCCCGTCGCCCTGGATGCTGATGCGGAACTCAGGCCCCTTGGGCGTCGCCTCGACGATGAGGTTGCCGTACCGGTCGTCGTAGAGCTCGGTGATCGAGCGGTCGATCATGAGGGTGGCCGAACGAAGGGCATCGCCCCGCTCCCGATGATCGGCCTGAAGACGTTGCAGGAGGGATGCGCGCTCCTGCAGCAAGAGGGACTTTTTGCCTTCGAGGATTTCCGCGTTCCTGAGCTTTTCGCGCAGGAGCTCGACCTCGCTGCCGAGGGTGCCGATCTCCTCGGCCATCATCGTGAAATCTTCCAGAGCGCCCTTGCCGGCTATTTCGGCCATGATCGCGCTCTGGCTCTCGTCCAGGGCGGTCATCTCGGCGTCGACCAAGGCCAAGCTCGCGCGGGTTTCCGAGATCTGCCCCCCGAGATGGACGCGTCGATTCTCGGAAACCGACCTCTGGAAGCTGGCGACGTCGTCCATCTTGGCCAGGACGATGCCGGGCAACTGGACGTCGGCGGCGCGGTAGAGGCGTTCGAGGGCGGCGTATTCCGGGGCCCTTTCCTCGGCGACCGCCGCCTCAAGGTGGGCGATGGTCTGAAGTGCGCGCATACGCTCGAAGCCGAGCGACTGGATGCGGCGTCGGGCGGTCGCGGCTTCCGCGGCGCGTTCCCGGTAATTCTCGGCGACCTCGAACGCGGCGATGGCGGCCCTGAGGCGTTCGATCCTGGCCTCGATCCTCTGGATCTCGGGCCGGATCTCCCCGACGCTTCCAAACAGCTTGCCGAAGGCGCCTTCCTTGATCGCCTTCCGTAGGTCGGCCAGGGCGGCGGTGGAAACCTTGAGCTGTTCGATGGCCCGCGGGATGCGCCAGTCCAGGCCGATGAGGTAGGACAGGTTGACTTGCCAGTCGTAGGCGTTCTGCTTCTCGTGCTGGCGTACCGGCACAGCGAACGCGCCTCCGGCGTTGCGTCGGATGAAGTAGCTTACGAGCGAGCGGAAGCCCGGCACAAAGGATTGCTCGAACTCGGTGCCCTTAGGGTCCCTGGGCAGGCCAAACCAGTAGTGGCCGAGGATCTCGCGCCACCGCTCAACGGTAAGGTAGGCCGCCTCCGACTTGTCCCGCGTCAGCGGGGCGGCGATCTTGGCGGCATCCTCCTCCAGGAGAAGCATCCGGTTTGCGTCGGCACCGCTGCGCGACACGGTGATCTCGTGAGGACCGAGCCGGAGTCTGGCGTGGAATGTGAACGCGAACAGGGCGGGCGACTGGAAGATCGACGACTTTCCGGCGGCCGAGCCAAGCAGGAAGTGCATGACCTCGATCACGCTGGTCTTGCCGGCGCTGTTGCGGGTCTGCCTTTCCGTGGACGCGTCGGTACGGTCGGCGAGGACGACGTTGAGACCTTCGTGGAAGGTGAGCCCCTTGAAGCCCGGCAGGTCGCTGGTGAGGGATAGGATCATGGCTTGCGCTCGGCCCGCACGAGCAGGCCCTCGTCGTTCAGGTCGAGGGCGCCAAGGGCCCTGAGCAGGCACATGGCCAGCACGAACCAGTCGAACGGCAGCACGGCGCTGTCGGGGCGCGACGCGCGGTTCTTCCGTACCCCGTCCCACGCCTCGGAAACGGTCATCGGTCGGGTAAGGATTTCGAGGATGTCCGCGCCGACGCCGATGAGGGCCCGATCCTGGCTGAGGTGTTTGCTCGGCAGGATCATCCGAACACCCCTTCGTCGGCAACTTTGTCTTTGAAGATGGTGCACCGGACGAAGAGGTAGGAGAGCAAGCTCCAGGCGGCCACGTCCATCTCGACCGCGACCGGACCGTGGCCGACGATGTTGCTGTAAAGCTTCATCATGATGTCATCGGGTTCGAGGCCCTGGAGGTCGAGATCGACGTACTGTCGCCTGAACTCGTTGGCGATGGTCATCGCCATAAGCGGGACCGGGTGGCCCTCGATCTCCCTCTTTACGATGCGCTCGTTCAGGCCGCCCATGGCGATCTTACGCTGGATGGCTCCCGACAAGCCGTTCGTCCGGAGCTTGCCTACCGGTACGTCGCGTCGCTCGTCGTCTTCCGGCAGTTCCTCAAGGGTACCCTGGGCGATGGCATCGATGACGGCTACCACTTCAGGAGCCTGGATATTGCGGAAGTCCTCGGCCGTAACCTCGCGTCCGAGCAGGCCGGTCACCTGGTAGGACTCCAAGGACATGATGTGGGCCTCGAAGGTCGCCCAGCCGAAGACTGCGATACGGTGATGCGGGTTGGCGGCCTGCAGCGCGTCGATCCGGGCAAGCGGCGTCGTGCCCATCCCGAGGATGAAGTTGTTGACGATGTGCCAGACCTTCATGTCGGGCCAGTGCCCTGCCGCTCCGACGTAGTCCTCGTCGATCTTGGCCGCCAGTCGGGCATTCACGGCCTTGACCTTCGCACCGCCGTTCTCAGCCCCGTAGCACTGGAAGATCTCGTGCCCGGGGCGAAGGTAACCATCGCACTTCCGATCACCGAGCGAGCCCTCAAGCGCGGGCCTCATGAAGGCGTCGGGGTGACGGAGTTCCATCATTCGACAGAAGAACTCCTGGAAGTGGTTGCCGGTCAGGCGCCGCAGCGTGAGCTCCAGCATGTCCGAGAGGGCGAGCCGTTGCTCAGGAGGGATCGGCATGGCTGCGTTCGTACAATCACGGGCGGATTCGTTGGGGGTCAAGCGTAGCAGCCGGCGTTGAAACCCGCGAGCGCCAGAAACACCGACGGGCGGGATGACGGTCATTCCCGTGGATCCCGTTGGGCGAACCCTTGCGAGGGGACGCAAGCGGTGCGATCGACACTGCGCAACAGGAGCGCCGAGCCGATGAAAACCAGGGACGTCCACCCTTCCCGCTAACTTCGGAGCGCTGCGTCCCGTACGAGGCCTCCGTCATTTCGGAGGCAAAGAATGCCAAGGACGCTCTTCTGCGCGGACACCCATTTCGGACACCGCGGGATTCTCGGTCCACGGATGGCCCGACCGCGTCCGTTCGAGACCATCGAGGCGCACGACGAGGCCCTGGTCGCCGCCTGGAACAAGGCCGTTCGACCTGACGACATCGTCTGGCTCCTCGGGGACTTCGCCTACAAGTGCAGCCTCGACTACGCCGCATCCATCCAGGCGCGACTGAACGGACGCATCCACCTCGTTCGGGGCAACCACGACCACGGCCTGGGCGAACGTCTCGAATGGGCGGGACCCGTCGTCGACGTCCAAAGGGTCTTCGTCCAGGACCCGGGCATGCCCCGGCGGGTCGCCCTGTGGGTCAGCCACTATTCGCACGTGACGTGGCCCCATGCCTGGCACGGCGACCTTCACGTCTACGGCCATTCCCACGGTGCCATTCCGGCCACCCGGACAAGCCTCGACGTCGGCGTCGATTGCTGGGAGTTGGCTCCGGTCACGTTGATCCGGATCATGGAAAGGATGGCGGAAGCCCCGGCATCCCGCCCGTCAGGCTGATGTCACGCACGAGATAGGCGGCCCATCCGTCCAACCCGGTCACGAAGGTCGTTTTACGAACCCGATGTCGACCGCCACGGCCTTGAGGCGCTCAGGCTCGCGCTCTTTCCGTTCGGAGTAGCGGTCGACGAGATAGGAGGAACGCTCGCGGGTCAGGAGCGTGAACCTGACCAGTTCCTCACAGACGTCGACCACCCGGTCGTAGAGCGGCCCCGGCTTCATCCGACCGGCGTCATCGAACTCCTTGTAGGCCATGGGCACCGAGGACTGGTTGGGGATGGTGATCATCCGCATCCAGCGCCCGAGGATGCGTAGGCCGTTGACGGCGTTGAACGACTGCGAACCGCCGGAGACCTGCATCACCGCTAGGGTCCGGCCTTGTGTCGGGCGCACCGAGCCCTCCGACAGGGGGAGCCAGTCGATCTGGCTCTTGATCACCCCGGTCATGTTGCCGTGACGCTCGGGACTGACCCAGACATGCCCCTCGGACCAGATCGAGAGGTCGCGCAGTTCCTGGACCTTGGGGTGGTCAGCGGTCGCGTCGTCCGGCAACGGCAGGCCGTGCGCGTCGTAGATCCGCACCTCGCCGCCCATCGCCTCCAGGAGGCGTGCGGCCTCGTAGGCTAGGAAGCGGCTGAACGACCGCTCCCGGAGCGAGCCATACAGGATCAGGAAGCGTGGGGCGTGGGTGAACGGTGCCTGCACCTGCAGGTCGGTCGCCGTCGGCACTACGAAGTGCCCCTCGCTGATGTTGGGCATTCCGTCGGCGAAGAGCTGTTGCGGCTTGTCCAAGACGTTTCGTTCCTCTACATTTCAATGATGGTTGAGATATTGACATCATGATGGACGAACGGCAAGCCGTCGCCGCCTTTGCAGCCCTCGGCCAGGAGCACCGCCTGCGCGTCGTACGCCAACTCGTGACCGCCGGCCCCGAAGGCATGGCGGCCGGCGCGCTGGCCGAGGCGGTCGGCGTGTCAGGGACCAACCTGTCGTTCCACCTCAAGGAGCTCTCGCATTCCGGGCTGGTCACGTCCCGGCGCGAGGGTCGCTCGATCATCTACAGCGCGGCCTACCCGGACCTGTCCGAGCTCATCCAATTCCTGATGCGCGATTGCTGCCAGGGCCGACCCGAGGTCTGCGCCCCCGCCGTCGCGGCCCTCGCCGCCTGTTGCCTGCCTACCGGAGACACCGCCCATGCCTGACCACGTCTACAACGTCCTGTTTCTCTGCACCGGCAACTCCGCTCGCTCGATCCTGGCGGAGTCCATGCTCAACAAGGAGGGCCAGGGACGCTTCCGGGCCTTCTCCGCTGGCAGCCAGCCCAAGGCGGACGTGAACCCGCTCGCCGTTCAGGTTCTGAGCGAGACGGAATACCCGACCGAGGGGCTGCGCTCGAAGTCCTGGGACGAGTTCGCCGGCCCCGATGCGCCGGTCATGGATTTCGTCTTTACGGTCTGTGACAACGCCGCCGGCGAGGCCTGCCCCTACTGGCCCGGCCAGCCGGTGACGGCTCACTGGGGCATCGAAGACCCCGCCTCGGTCGAGGGTACGGACCTGGAGCGCAAGACGGCCTTCGTGACCGCGCAGCGCTACCTCAAGAACCGCATCTCGGCCTTCGTGGCGTTGCCGCTGGCCAGCCTCGATGGGGTCGCCCTGTCCGCTAAGGTGCGCGAGATCGGCCAGCAGGCCGGCGCCACCTCGCCCCGCGCGGAGGTCGCGTGATGGACGTCGTCATCTACCACAACCCGGATTGCGGCACGTCCCGCAACACCCTGGCCTTCATCCGCAACGCCGGCATCGAGCCGCACGTGGTCGAGTACCTGAAGACGCCGCCGAACCGGCTCCTGGTGCGACAGCTTGCCGAACGCGCCGGCGTCACGGTCCGCGATCTCCTCCGCGAGAAGGGAACGCCCTACGCCGATCTCGGGCTCTCGGACCCGAGCCTGACGGACGATCAGCTTCTCGACGCCATCGCCGAGCACCCGATCCTGCTGAACCGCCCCCTGGTGGTGAGCCAGAAGGGCGTCGCCCTGTGCCGGCCCTCGGAGAAGGTCCTCGACCTCCTGCCGGCCCAGCAGGGCGAGTTCGTCAAGGAGGACGGCGAGCGCGTCGTCGACGCGCACGGGCGCCGCGTCGCCACCGCCTGATCCGCTCCACGTACCCAAGAACAAGAAACGGTCCCGATGCTCGCGCTCGCCATCTTCGTGGTCACCCTCGTCTTCGTCATCTGGCAGCCGAAGGGTTTCGGGATCGGATGGAGCGCCCTCATCGGGGCCGCTGTGGCGCTCGCCACCGGGGTCATCAGCCCCGGTGACATCCCTGTGGTCTGGCACATCGTCTGGGACGCCACCTTCACCTTCGTGGCGCTGATCATCATCTCGCTGCTCCTCGACGAAGCCGGCTTCTTCCATTGGGCGGCGCTCCACATCGCCCGCTGGGGCGGCGGCCGGGGACGCCTGCTGTTCCCACTGGTCATCCTGCTCGGGGCGGCCATCGCGGCGGTGTTCGCCAATGACGGGGCGGCCCTCTTGCTCACCCCCATCGTGCTCGCGATCCTGCTCCGGCTGGACTTCAAGCCGGCGGCGGCGCTGGCCTTCATCGTCGCCTGCGGGTTCGTGGCAGACTCGACAAGCCTACCGTTGGTGATCTCGAACCTCGTCAACATCGTCTCGGCAAACTTCTTCGACATCACCTTCAGCCGTTATGCGGCCGTGATGGTGCCTGTGAACCTGGTCTCGCTCGCCGCGACCCTGGTGGTGCTGTGGCTGTTCTACCGGCGCGACCTTCCAGCCACCTACCCGGTGGCCGAGCTCGAAGCGCCGCGCCACGCGATCAAGGACCCACTGGTCTTCCGAGCGGCCTTCCCGCTCCTTGGTCTGCTTCTGGTCGCCTACTTCGTGACGGCACCGTTCGGCGTGCCGGTCTCGGTCGTCACCTGCGCGGGGGCGCTCGTCCTCCTGGCGCTGGCCAACCGCAGCCGGGTCATCCCCATCCGCAAGGTCCTGACCGGGGCCCCCTGGCAGATCGTCCTGTTCAGCCTCGGCATGTACCTCGTGGTCTACGGCCTGAAGAATGCCGGGCTGACCGACTACCTGGCGCAGGGGCTTGTCTGGCTCTCGGGCTTTGGCCCATTCGTCGCCACCATCGGGACCGGGTTCGCCGCCGCCATCCTATCCTCAGTGATGAACAACATGCCGAGCGTGCTCGTGGGTGCGCTCTCCATCCAGCAGGCTCCAGATCTCTCGCCCCTGATGCGCGAGCTCATGGTCTACGCCAACGTCATTGGCTGCGACCTCGGCCCGAAGTTCACCCCCATCGGGAGTCTGGCGACCCTGCTCTGGCTGCACGTGCTCGACACCAAGGGCCAGCACATCACCTGGGGCCAGTACATGCGGGTGGGTCTGGTCATCACGCCACCGGTGCTACTCGTCACACTGGCCGCCCTGGCGCTCTGGCTCCCCATGCTCGGGGCTCGGTAGCGCGCCGATGGCCTCGGCTCGCCGCTGGCCCGTGATCTCGGCTCTGGGCGTCGTCCAGATCCTGACCTGGGGCTCTTCGTTCTACCTGCTTTCGGTGCTGGCCGCTCCGATGACGCAGGACACGGGATGGCCCTTTGGATGGGTCATCGGCGGCCTGTCCCTTGGGCTCCTCGTCGCGGGCTTGGTCTCGCCACGGGTCGGAGCGTTCATCGGGGAGCACGGCGGCCGGCCGGTGCTGGCCTTCGCCGCCATTGCCCTGGCGCTGGGCCTGACGGGCCTTGCACTGGCCCCGAACGTTGCGGCTTACCTGGCGGCTTGGCTTCTCGTCGGTCTGGGCATGGGCACCGGACTCTACGATCCGGCCTTCGCCACCCTCGGGCGTCTCTACGGTGCCGAGGCCAGGCCAGCCATCACCACGCTTACCCTGTGGGGCGGTTTCGCCAGTACGGTATGCTGGCCGCTCTCGGCGTTCCTGATCGAGCAGGTGGGTTGGCGGGGGACCTGCCTCGCCTATGCCGGGCTGCACCTCTCGGTCACGTTGCCCCTCGTTCTGCTCGTGATCCCCAAGCCGCCCATACGTATCGTCACACGACTGGCAGGCGCGAACCCCGCCATCCGGCTTGAGGGACGGGAGCGTCGTGCATTCCTCCTCATGGCAGGGGTGCTGACCCTCGGGGGCACGGTGATGGCCATGGTCTCGGTGCACCTCATCACCCTGCTCCAGGCCCGTGGTGTGGCTCTCACCTCGGCCGTTGCCTACGGCGCCCTGATCGGACCGGCACAGGTAGGCGCGCGCATCGTCGAGATGGCTGGCAAGGGCCGGCACCATCCCCTCTGGACCCTGACCGCCGCCATGATCCTGGTGGTCTTGGGGGTCGCGATGCTGACGGCCGGCCTACCCTTGGTCGGGCTGGCGCTGGTCCTCTACGGGGCCGGCAACGGGATCTATTCGATTGCACGGGGTACGGTCCCCCTGGCCCTGTTCGGTCCCGAGCGCTACGCCGCGCTCGTCGGCCGGCTCGCCCGTCCAGGGCTGGTGGCGCAGGCGCTGGCACCCTCCGTCGGAGCCGTGGTCCTGGCCCAAGGTGGCGCGAACGCCACCTACGCCCTGCTCAGCGTCCTCGCCGTAGCGAACGTCGCGCTTGCCCTATCCCTCTGGCGCGTCCGGCCCCGAACCTAGCAAGCCGACGGTTGCCGTGACCCAGTCCCCGATCAAATCCTTGCCTTCGAACCGGTTCATGCCTATCGACGCTTAAACGATTCCACAAAGGTTTAAGTGTCGTGCAAGAGAAGCAAGCGCTCGATGGCTTCGCCGCCATCGCGCAGGAGACCCGCCTACGCATCATCCGCCTGTTGGTCACCGCCGGCGCGGACGGCATGGCGGCCGGTGCCATCACCGAGGCCATCGCGGGCGCCTCGGCGCCGCGCATCTCGTTCCATCTCAGCCACCTTGAGAACGCCGGCCTCGTGGTCGGCCGACGGGAGGGGCGGTCGATCATCTACAGCGCGGTGTTCACGGCCCTGTCCGACCTGGTGGCCTTCCTGATGCGCGATTGCTGCGAGGGACACTGCGAGGTCTGCGACCGAGCCATCGCCCTGTTCGCCCGGTGCACGGGCCGGCCGCAAACGATGTCCGGGTCCCCCAGGATCGCTTGCGAGGAACCATGAGCAACCTGCGTGATACCCTCGAAGGCAACCAGATCGGGATCTACTTCGCGGCCATCGGCGCCGCTGCGCTGATCGCCCTGACGCTGCCCGGCACCACGGCCCTTGAGGTCGGGATCAACCCGGCGCTGGCGCTGATGCTGTTCGTCACCTTCCTTCAGGTGCCGTTGCCTGAACTCGGAAAGGCTTTTGCGCGAGTCCGTTTCCTGGCGGCGCTCCTCGCCACGAACTTCATCGTGGTGCCCTTGCTGGTGGCCGGCCTGATCCGGTTCCTGCCCGAAGCCCCCATGCTGCGGCTGGGCGTGCTCATGGTCCTCCTCACGCCGTGCATCGACTACGTCGTGACCTTCGCCCATCTTGGTCGGGCCGACGCCAAGGTGCTGCTGGCCTCCACCCCGGCGTTGCTGATCGCGCAGATGCTGCTGCTGCCGGTCTACCTGAATGTCTTCCTCGGCGAGGACGCCGCCAGGTTCGTCCAGGTCGGTCCGTTCGTGCATGCCTTCTTCTGGTTGATCGCCGTCCCTCTTGGGCTCGCCGCCGCCGTGCAGCTCTGGGCCGGACGCAGCCCTGCCGGGCAACGGATGGCTACGGGCCTCGGACTCCTGCCGGTGCCGGCGACCGCGCTGGTCCTGTTCGTGGTGATCGCGTCCGTCCTGCCCCAGCTCGGACCCGCCCTCGACGATGCCCTACGAGTGGTCCCCGTCTACGTCGCCTTCGCCGTGGCTGCCCCGCTGCTGGGTTGGGCTGTCGGGCGCGCGTTCCGCCTGGATGCCCCCACCGTCCGCACGCTGGCCTTCAGCGCCGCCACCCGAAACTCCCTGGTGGTCCTGCCGCTGGCGTTTGCGGTTCCGGGTGCCGTGCCACTCCTGCCCGCCGTCATCGTCACGCAGACGCTGGTCGAACTCCTCAGCGAACTCGCCTACGTCCGCCTGATGCCCGGGCTCGGCCCAACGGCGGCGTCGCCGGTCCCGGCCGTCTAGGTCGACCCCGATGAGACGGCGGAGCGTACCCGTGATCCCACATCGCCACCGTCTCGTGGTGATCTCGGCCCTTGGCTCGATCCAATTCCTGACCTGGGGGGCCTCGTTCTACCTGCTGTGCGTGCTCGCCAACCTGATATCGGAGGACACGCGGTGGCCTCTGAGATGGGTCATCGGGGGCCTGTCCCTCGGCTTCCTCGTCGCGGGTTTGGTCCCTCCGCGGGTGGGGCTTTCGTCAGGTAGTCCCTGTCCCTTCCGCGCCGACACGCGATGTGGCATCGTCCGTTCGTGACCTTTTGGCTCGCCCTTCGGCGGTTGCTACCGCTCCTGGCGGTACTCGGCCTCGCCCTTGCGCCGGTGACCGCATCTGCGGCCGCCGCGGGCATGCGCGCTCCGAAGGCCGATCAGCGTCACGCCATGGCGATGCCCGACGAGGCCATGGACGAGATGCCGTGCTGTCCCAAGGAGCGGTTAAACATGCCCGATTGCTCCAAGGGCTGCCCCCTGATGGCGCTCTGCCTGGCGAAGGTCGCCACCGGGCTGCCGGTCGCCGTCGGACTTCCGGGCCGCGTTGCCGGCGTCGAGGGGCCGACCTGGGGCGTCACTGCCTCCTTCGACAGCCTGTCGCAAGGGCCGCCCACCGAGCCTCCCCGAGCCTGAACCCGATGCCGCCGGCGCCTGCGCCGGCAGATCCCGCGCGCCTGAAGGCCCGGGTCCCATCGTTTTCAGGAGATCATCGACCGTGTCCAAGACATCGTTTTCGCGCGCCCTCACGGCTGCGCTGCTCGGCCTCGCCCTCACCGCCGCCGCCCGGGCCGACACCCAGGACTACGAGTTCCAACTCGTGAAGGACGAGGCGAAGCAGGGTGAGGCCATCCTCGACGTCCGCCTCGTCGACAAGCGCACGTCCAAGCCCGTGCCGAACGCCGTCATCTTCGCCAAGCGCATCGACATGGCGCCCGACAGCATGGAGGAGATGACCTCCAAGATCGAGCAGCTCCCCTCGCCGGAGCCCGGCATCTACCGGTTCAAGGCGAAGCTGACGATGGCCGGCGGCTGGCGTCTCTCGCTCGGAGCCAAGGTTCAGGGCGAGACCGGCACCGTCGAGAACAAGCTGGTGTTCAAGGCCACCAAGTGAGCCGGTCGGCATGGGCAGCCGGGACCCTCGCCGCGCTCGCGGCGGGGGTTTTGGGGTATGGCGCGGGGCATGAGGGCAGTCCCGTGCCGGCGCTCGTCCAGCAGGCGCGGACCGGGTTCGCCCATTGGCTGCCGGGAACCCGGCAGCCCTCTTCGGTGCCCGCTCGGGTCCCGGCCAGGGCGACGGGACCAGTCGTCTACTACCAGGACCCGGACGGGAAGCCGGACTACACCGCGGAGCCCAAGCGCACGGCGGACGGTCGAGACTATCGCGCCGTCCACGCCAGCGAGGACGTGCGCTTCGACGAACCCGACGAGGCGGAGGCAATGCCCGACGCCGGGCACGGCGACATGGCCATGGCTCAGGCCACGCCCCCTGCAAGCGCCCGCAAGGTGCGCTTCTACCGGAACCCGATGGGCCTTCCGGACACCTCGCCGATTCCGAAGAAGGACTCGATGGGAATGGACTACCTCCCCGTCTACGAGGAGGAGGACACCGACGACGGCACCGTGAAAATCTCGCCCGGTAAGCTCCAGCGCACCGGGGTCCGGACGGCGGTCGCCGAGCGACGCGTCCTGTCGATGCCGGTGCGCGCGCCCGGCGCCATCGAGGAGGACGAGCGCCGGATCTCGGTGATCGCGATGCGCACCGACGCCTTCATCGAGAAGGTCGAGGCCGTCACCACGGGCGACCACGTCCGCAAGGGCCAGCCGCTCCTGCGCCTGTTCTCGCCGGAGATGAACGCGGCCGCCGCGCAGTACCTCACCGGCATCGGCTACGAGGGCGCCCGTCGGCGCCTGGAGAACCTCGGCATCCCGCCCGAGGTCATCGACGAGATCGAGCGATCCCGAAAAGTGCCCTCGACTATCACGTGGTCGGCGCCCCGCGACGGCGTCGTGGTCGAGCGCAACGTCTCGGACGGGATGCGCGCCAAGTCCGGCGACACACTGTTCAAGCTCGTCGACCATTCCCGGGTCTGGGTCCTGGCCGACGTGACCGAACGCGACCTGGCGGCCGTGGCGGAGGGCCAGACGGCGACCGTGCGCGCCCGGACGTTTCCGGATCGCGTCTTCACCGGCGCGGTGACCCGGATCTACCCGCACCTCGCCATGGGGACCCGGACCGCCCGCCTGCGCATCGAGCTGCCCAACCCGAACGGCGACCTGCGCCCGGGCATGTTCGCCGATGTGACGATCGCCACGGGCAGCGACAAGCCGGTGGTGGCGGTGCCCGACGACGCGGTCATCGACACCGGCACGAAACAAGTCGTCCTGCTCGACAGGGGCGAGGGCCGCTTCGAGCCGAGACCGGTCAGGCTCGGCACCCGTGGCGACGGCTACGTCGAGATCCGCGACGGCATCGCCGCGGGCGAGCGGGTGGTGACGTCGGCCAACTTCCTCATTGATGCCGAGAGCAACCTGAAGGCGGCCCTCCAAGGTCTTTCCGAGCCGAAGCCCGATCCCGGGCCGCAAGCCGCCGCCGAGGGGAAGGCGCCATGATCGCCCGTCTCATCGCCTGGTCGGCGAGGAATCTGGTGCTCGTCCTGATCGGGACCGTTTTTGCCGTCGGAGCGGGGCTCTACGCCCTGAAAACCCTGCCGCTCGACGCGATCCCGGACCTCTCGGACGTCCAGACCATCGTCTACACCGAGTACCCCGGGCAGGCGCCCCAGGTCATTGAGGACCAGGTCACCTACCCGCTGACCACCGCCATGCTGACGGTGCCCCGGTCGAAGGTCGTGCGCGGCTTCTCGTTCTTCGGGGTGTCGTTCGTCTACGTCATTTTCGAGGACGGCACCGACCCGTACTGGGCCCGCAGCCGGGTGCTCGAATACCTGAACACCGTGGCCAAGCGCCTTCCGGCCGGCGTGACCCCGACCCTGGGACCGGACGCGACTGGGGTCGGCTGGGTCTACCAGTACGTCGTGGTGGCTAAGGAACGGACGCTGGCCGAGCTCCGCTCGCTCCAGGACTGGGTCGTGCGCTTCGGGGCGTCGCGTGCCGAGGGCGTGGCGGAGGTCGCGGGCGTCGGCGGCTTCGTGAAACAGTACAACGTCGTCGTGGACCCGAGCCGGCTCCGGGCGCAGGGCATCACCCTGTCGAAGCTCCGGGACGCGATCCGGTCGAGCAACGCCGACGTCGGCGGCCGCACCGTCGAGCTCTCCGAGTTCGAGTTCGTTGTCCGTGGCCGCGGGTATCTCAAGACCGTCGCCGACATCGAGAGCATCGTCCTGAAGACCGAGGCGGGCACCCCGCTGCGGGTGAAGGACGTGGCTCGGGTCGAGCTCGGTCCCGACGAGCGCCGCGGCATCACCGAGATGAACGGCGACGGCGAGGTCGCCGGCGGGATCGTCCTGCAGCGGTTCGGGGCCAACGCTCTGAACGTCATCGAGAACGTGAAGGCGCGCCTTTCCGAAGTCGCCGCCAGCCTGCCCAAGGGCACGGAGATCCTGCCGGTCTACGACCGCTCGCACCTGATCGAGGCGGCCATCGAGACCCTAAAGGGCACGCTGATCGAGGAGAGCGTCATCGTCGCCCTCGTCTGCGTCGTGTTCCTGCTCCACGTCCGCAGCGCGCTGGTTGCGATCCTGATGCTGCCGGTCGGCATCCTAATGGCGTTCGCGGGCATGAAGGCCCTGGGGCTCGGGGCCAACATCATGAGCCTGGGCGGCATCGCCATCGCGGTCGGCGCCATGATCGACGCCGCCATCGTGATGATCGAGAACGCCCACAAGCACCTGGAGCGGGCGCCGCCGGACAAGCCCCGGGTCGAGATCCTGATCGAGGCCGCGGGCGAGGTGGGGCCGTCGCTGTTCTTTAGTCTCCTCATCATCACGGTGAGCTTCCTGCCGATCTTCACCCTGGAGAGCCAGGAGGGGCGCCTGTTCGGGCCGCTGGCCTTCACCAAGACGTTCGCGATGGCGGCGGCGGCGGTGCTGTCCCTGACCCTCGTCCCGGCGCTGATGGTCCTGTTCGTCCGCGGCCGGATCATCCCCGAGCGCCGCAACCCGGTGAACAGGCTCCTGATCTGGCTCTACCGGCCCCTCATCGCAGGCGTCCTGCGGGCACGGGTGCTCACCATCCTGCTGGCCGTGGTCGTCCTGGCGGCGACGGCGTGGCCGGCGAGCCGGCTCGGCTCCGAGTTCATGCCCGACCTCGACGAGGGCACCTTGATGTACATGCCCACCACGCTGCCGGGCATCTCGGTGACCAAGGCCGGTGACCTGCTCGCCACCCAGGGCCGCATCATCAAGTCCTTCCCCGAGGTGGCCTCGGTCTACGGCAAGGCCGGTCGGGCCAACACCGCGACCGACCCGGCGCCGTCCGAGATGTTCGAGACCATCGTCAACCTGAAGCCGAAGGCGGAGTGGCGACCCGGCGTCACGACGGTGAGCCTGAAGGCCGAGATGGACGCCGCGCTCCAATTTCCCGGGGTCTCGAATGCCTGGACCCAGCCCATCCGCGCCCGCATCGACATGCTCTCGACCGGCATCCGTACGCCGGTCGGGATCAAGGTGCTGGGGACGGACCTCACCGAGATGGAGAAGGTCGCCCGCCAAGTCGAGGCGGTGGTGAAGGCGGTCCCGGGCACGTCGAGCGCCTACGCCGAGCGCGTCCAGGGCGGCTACTTCCTCGACATCACCCCCGACCGCGAGGCGCTGGGCCGGTACGGCCTGACCGTCGGCGACGTGCAGGACGTGATCGGGATGGCGCTCGGCGGCGAGAGCGTGACCAACACGGTCGAGGGACGTGAGCGCTACACCGTCAACGTGCGCTACCCGCGCGCCTTCCGCTCCGACCCGCGGTCCATCGCCTCCGAGGTTCAGGTGTCGATCCCGAGCGGGGGGACGGTGCCCCTCGGCGAGGTCGCCAAGGTGCAGTTGAACCGCGGCCCGACGCAGATCCGAACCGAGAACGGGCAACTCGCGGTCTTCATCTACGTGGACGTCGCCGGTCGCGATCTCGGGGGCTACGTCGCCGAGGCGCGGGCGGCGGTGGCCAACGAGGTCAGGCTCCCCCAAGGCACCCTGGTGCAGTGGAGCGGTCAGGTCGAGTACCTCGACCGAGCGACGGCCCGGCTCAAGGTCGTGGTGCCGCTGACGCTGCTAATCGTGTTCCTGCTGCTCTACCTCAACTTCCGTCGGCTCACCGAGACGCTCATCGTCATGCTGTCGTTGCCCTTCGCCCTCGTCGGCGGGGTCTGGCTGATGTGGTGGATGGGCTTCAACCTGTCGGTGGCGGTGGCGGTGGGTTTCATCGCGCTGGCCGGCGTCGCCGCGGAGACCGGCGTGATCATGCTGGTCTACCTCGACCACGCGCTCGCCGAGGTGCGCGCCGATTGCGAACGCGACGGGCGGACGTTCACCCGCGACGACCTGCGGCGGGCGATCATGGTCGGCGCGGTCGAGCGGGTGCGCCCGAAGATGATGACGGTGGTGGCCATCATGGCCGGCCTCCTGCCCATCCTGTGGAGCATCGGCTCCGGCTCGGAGGTGATGCAGCGGATCGCGGTTCCCATGATCGGCGGCATGGTATCGTCGACCATCCTGACCCTCCTGGTGATCCCGGCGGTCTACGGGCTGGTGAAGGGATGGGGACTGCCGAGATCCGACATGCGGCCGGAATCCGTCGAAGGGCACACGATGTTCCTGGCCGCCGAATGAGAGGGGAAATCCAAATGATGAACGGGACGACGATAACATCGCGACGCGCCCTGGTGCTGGGCCTGGCGGCGTCGGTAGTCTTCGGGCGCCACGCCACGGCGCAGGACCTTCCGACCGTGGCCGTGACCAAGGACCCGACCTGCGGCTGTTGCGAGAAGTGGGTCGCCCACCTTCGCGAGAACGGTTTCACGGTGACCGTCACGGAAGGACCGGTGAACCCGCTCAAGGTCCGCCTCGGGGTGCCACGGGACCTCGCTTCCTGCCACACCGCCCAGGTCGGCGGCTATGTCGTGGAGGGGCACGTCCCGGCCGGGGCGATCAAGCGGCTCCTGGCGGAGAGGCCCCAGGGCACGGGACTGGCCGTTCCCGGCATGCCTGTCGGCTCCCCTGGGATGGAGGTCGAGGGCATGGAGCCCGATACCTACGAGGTGGTGCTGTTCGGGCCGGCAGCACGCAGCACCTTCGCGCGGTACAGCGGCGGCACTGCCATCTGAGACGCGGCTACAGCCTCTGAATGGGAAGGGGCGGCCTGATGCCGAGCCAACGATTTACGAAGATGTCGTCGACCACGTCCGCATCGACGACCATCACGCCACCCACCGCGTCGACGAGCGGCAGCATGAACACCTGACCGTCGCTGGTGAACCACCCGGAGCCGTTCACGTAGGTGTCGCCCGCGAACTCGCAGCCGACGGACATGAGGAAGGCGACGAGATCGGTCTCGCGGTAGGAGGCCATCAGCAGTGGGCGAGGCGTTCCTTGACCACGCGCATGCTTGCCCGCCGGTCCTTCATTCGCTCGATCATGTCGAGGGCGTCGGGGACGCCGGCCAGGGCCCTGTCCGGGTCGGGGTGCGAGACATGCAGTTCCGGCACGTCGGGAGAGGTGATCACGAACTCCGTCCCGACCTTCCGCTGAACGAGTTTGATGCCCTCGGCGCGCATTGCCGCTCACGCTCCCTGCTGCGTTCGTAAGATGCGCCTCAACGGCCGGTATATCAATCCGCAAAGGCCCATGCCGGTTCGCCAAGCTCCAGCAAGGTCCTAACACATCGCTTCATCTGAAACGATGAGGGGCCCGGGAGGATCCCTGGTAGTCACATGAGGGGATTCACCGCCCAAGCGACACGCCAAGCCTCGGCGCCGCTTGCCCGTTCGACTTCGCGGGCGACTTCGGTCGCTCGTCCCACATGACGTAGCCGGGCGGTGGGTCGTACTCGTGCGGGCGCAGGACGGCGGCCTGCCCCTCGACGGAGACCAACCCGGGAAACAGCGCCCGCTCGATGTGGTCCCGGTTAAGCGCGATCTTGTGCGCCGTGTGCGAGAGGATGTGCTGTGAGTGCGTCCGGCCCGGAGGGCTCACGCTGACGAGCCTCTTTCCCGGGAAACGCCTGGCGAAGAGCTGGGCGGTCGCAGCCTGGTCCGTATCCGCGGTCAGCAGGTAGGCGGTATCCATGACGTCGTGGACCGCATCGTCGTAGACGCTCAGGGCCAGGTTGATGTCCGTCGCCTTCTCGGTCGGCTTCTGCCAGGTGGAGCCGCAGTCCCTGCACCTGGCGTCCTCACGGCTGAAGTGTCCGAGGATGGTCTCGACGCCGACGAGTTTCAGGGCCTTGACCAGGCGTTCGTGGCGGACCTTCTTGCTGTGGTCCCCGGGGTAGTAGGCCGTGCAGAACACGACGCGGACGAGCGTCTCGGTCTGGCGCGGCAGGATGGTTTCCCCCAACTTCCAGAAGTTGCACCACTTCAGGAACGGCTCTCCTAAGTCATTGACGGAGTGGTATAAATTGAAACCATCGATGTAGAGTGCGGCCCGGATCTTGGATTTTTCGGCTTGACTATCCGACCCCATGCACTCATATCCGATCCGTCAACGCTGAACGGTGCGCCGCCAGCAACCCACGGGCTCCGGCCCGTGTGAAGCCCACAGGTTCCAACCTGTGGGCTTCTTTGTTCCCGATGTCTTTCTATGGTTCCTTCGCCTCTCATGGAACCTGTTTTTATCTGGCGCGTGACCGCTCCGGCGGACCAGGTTCCGAGGCTGGAACGGTCATGATCGTAGGTGCCGTCGCCATCCCGCTTCATGCGGTGGGAAGCTCCGGGGTGCCCCCCGGCTGCAGTCTCTCTTACGGACCCCTCGGCCCTGACATCGTCCCCTTGACCTTCCCACCATGGGAAGCCCCATATCGGCGTGACGTCACTCCAAAGAGGGGAACCGTCATGATCCGGCTCAAGGTCACTCGAATGAACTGCGGCGGCTGCGCCAGGTCCGTCACGCGAGCGGTCCTGGGCGTCGACCCGAATGCCACCGTCGACATCGACCTGGGCGGCGGCATCGTCTCCATCGCGTCGGCCTCGGATGCGACGCGGTTCGCCGACGCTGTCCGTTCCGCGGGCTATGGCGCCGAGCCGCTGAACGCCGCGGCTTGAACGAAGGACAAGTGGAAACAATATCGGCGCTCGGCCATTTGTGTCCCGGGGCGAGTATTCCTCGGCCCATCGAAACGGTGTAAGCAATCTTGATGAGACCCGACCGGCAACTCGTGCGCCTGATGGCGGCGATGATCGTGATGATCATCGCCTACGTCGCGCCGTCTGCCGTCCAGGCTCACGAAGGCCATCATCACGGTGGCCATGACCATGCCGCCATGACGCGGGCGGCCAAGGCGTCGGTCGCGCCGCTGGCGGCCCCCGCACCGCGCGACGTCGGTCGGTCGGCGGCTGCCGTCGATGCCACGCCCGTGCTGCTCAAGGCCGCGGTTCCCGCCCGGGTCGCCATCCTCCAGTCCGAGGACGCGGGTCGGGGTTGCTGCCCCGGTCCCTGCAAGGGCACATGCTGCGGGACGATGTCCTGCTGCGTTCCCGGCATCCTCTCAGCTCCAATGACCATGCCGACCCTTGCCTTCGGGCACGTCGTCCTGGTCACGCACGACGTCGACGGCCGCTCCGGCCTCGGCCCCGAGGCCCTGCCCAGGCCCCCACGAACCCTCGCGTAACGAACGGCGCGCCAAGGGCGCGCAACGGTCGGATTCCGTCCGCAAGCCGCGGATGTGCGTCCGGTGTTCGAACGCGAGGATGCCTCTTCCATGTCTTTTCGTATTGCCGCCGCCCTTGGCGCGGCGTGGCTGGCCGTCGCTTCGCTGGCGGGTCCCGCACGTGCCCATGAGGGGCACGACCACGGCGCACCGCCCCCGCCCGTCTCGAAGTCCATCGCCCCGCGCGGCGAGGCCGCGTCGGACGCGTTCGAGCTGACCGCCATCCCACGGGACGGGAAGGTCACGTTCTACCTCGACCACTTCCGGACCAACGAACCCGTCCGGGGTGCAGTCCTGGAGGTGGAGACGCCCGAGGGGCAGAGGACCGCCACCGAGACCGCCGAGGCGGCCTACGTGCTTCCCGCGCCCTGGCTCGCGCAGGCGGGATCGCACGACCTCCTGGTGACCGTCACCGCCGGAGAAGCGGTCGACGTCCTCACCGTCCCGCTGTCCATCCCGCAGACCCAGGCGCCCGTCGCCGCCCCGGCCGCAGCGCCGGCCGGCACCGCCATGGCCAAGGCGTCCGCCGCCGTCGCCGACCTGAAGGCCCGCCTCGTGGCCAAGGACCCCGTCCTGATGCTGACCGCGGCGGCCGCCTTCCTCCTCGGCATGCTGCTCACCGTGCTCACGCGGGGCCGGCGCAGCCTTCCCGCCGTGGCCATCATGGCGGTCGTCGTGACGCTGGCGCTCGGGAGCGTGGCCTTTGCCCATGGCGACGAGGACCACGGCGCCCCGGCCAAGGGCGAACCGGTTCAAGGCGCGGCCCTGCTCGACCCCGCGCAGCCGTCGTCCGACCTCGCCCAGCGCCTGCCCGACGGTTCGGTGTTCGTGCCCAAGCCGACCCAGCGCCTCCTGGTCCTGCGCACCACGATGACGGAGCAGGCGACGTTCCATCGGACGGTCGAGTTGCCTGGGCGCGTGATCCCGGACCCGAACGCCAGCGGCGTCGTGCAATCCTCCGTCGGCGGCCGGCTCTCGCCGCCGTCCTCGGGCCTGTTCCCGCGCCTTGGGACGACGGTGAGGAAGGGTGACGTGCTGGCCTACGTGACGCCGCCGGTGCAGGCGGTCGACGTCTCCGACATGCGCCAGCGCCAGGGCGAGCTCGACCAGCAGATCGACGTCTTCGAGCGTCGGGTGGACCGCTACCGCAAGCTCGCGACCACCGGCGCCGTCGCCCAGACGCAGCTCGACGACGCCCTCTCGGAGCTGAAGGGCCTGCAGGACCGCCGCGCAGCCCTCGACAAGGTCCGCCAGCAGCCGGAAGCCCTGGTCGCACCCGTGGACGGCGTGATCGCGCAGGCGTCCGCGGTGGCGGGCCAGATGGCCACGGCCGGCGGCATGGTCTTCCAGATCGTCGACCCGGCCCGACTCTGGGTCGAGGCCCTGAGCTTCGATGCCCTCACGCCGGCCGGGAACGCCACGGCGCGCTTCGCCGACGGGCGCACCCTGTCCCTCGTCTACCAGGGCACTGGCCTCGCCGACCGCAACCAGGCCATCCCGGTCCAGTTCGCGGTCAAGGGCAACACTTCCGGCCTGCGGGTCGGGCAGTTCCTCACCGTGCTCGCCGGCACGGACGCCGAGCAGTCCGGCCTCGCCTTGCCGCGTGCGGCCGTGGTCCGCTCCGGCAACGGGCAGGCCATCGTCTACGAGCACGTCGCCGCCGAGCGCTTCGAAGCCCGGCAGGTCCGCGTCGAGCCCCTCGACGGGACCAACGTGCTGGTCGCCGAGGGGGTGGGTGCGGGCAAGCGCATCGTCATTGAGGGCGCCGAGCTCCTCGATCAGGTCCGGTGAGGGGGCGCCGCCATGTTCAACGTCCTCGTCACGCAGTCCCTGCGCAACCGCCTGCTCGTCCTCGCGGTCGCCGCCGTCCTGATCCTGTACGGCGCCTTCACCGCCACCAAGCTGCCGGTGGACGTGTTTCCCGACCTGAACAAGCCCACGGTCACCATCATGACCGAGGCCGAGGGGCTCGCGCCGCCCGAGGTCGAGCAGCTCGTCACCTACCCCATCGAGACCCGGATGAACGGCCTGCCCGGCGTCAGCCGGGTGCGCTCGGTCTCCGGCGTCGGGCTGTCCATCGTCTACGTCGAGTTCGACTGGGGCACCGACATCTACCGGAATCGGCAGCAGATCGCCGAGCGCCTGACCCTGGTCCGCGACCAGCTTCCCCCGAACGTGACTCCGCAGATGGGTCCGATCTCCTCCATCATGGGCCAGATCCTTCTGGTGGCGGTGACCGGCGACAACGCCACCCCGATGGAGGTGCGCGAGGCCGCCGACTTCATCCTGCGGCCGCGCCTCCTCACGATCCCGGGCGTCGCCCAGGTCATTCCCATCGGCGGGGAGGTGCGCCAGTTCCGCGTCAGTCCCAACGTCGCGGCCATGCGGGCGCTGGGCGTCACGAACGCCCAGCTTGAGGCGTCGCTGACCCAGTTCGGCACCAACGCCGGCGGAGGGTTCACCGACCAGTACGCCCGCGAGTACCTCATCCGGAACATCGGCCGGACGATGAGCCTCGACGATTTGCGCAGCGTCGTGGTCGCCAACGTCGGCGACGCGCCGGTCTACCTGCGCCAGGTGGCGGACGTCTCCTTCGCCCCCAGGGTCAAGCGCGGCGACGGCGGCTACATGGGCAAGCCCGCGGTCATCGTCTCTGTCGAGAAGCAGCCCGACGTCGACACCGTCAAGCTCACGCGCGAGATCGAGGCGGCCCTGAAGGAGGTCACCGCGACCCTGCCGAACGGCATCAAGGCCGACCAGATCCTGTTCCGCCAGGCGAACTTCATCGAGACCTCCATTGCCAACGTCGAGCGCGTGCTCGTCGAGGCCATCGTGGTGGTGGCCATCGTGCTGTTCGCGTTCCTGCTGAACGTGCGCACCACGGTCATCTCGCTGACCGCCATCCCGGTCTCGATCCTGGCGACCGCCATCGCCTTCCACCTCGCCGGCCTGTCGATCAACACGATGACGCTGGGCGGGCTGGCCATCGCCATCGGCGAGCTCGTCGACGACGCCGTGGTCGACGTCGAGAACATTTTTCGACGGCTCGGCGAGAACCGGGCGGCCGGCTCGCCGCGCTCGACCTTCGAGGTCGTGGTCGCTGCGTCCTCGGAGGTGCGTTCCGGCATCGTCTACGCGACGATGATCATCGTCCTCGTGTTCGTGCCCCTGTTCGCCCTGTCCGGGATCGAGGGGCGGCTGTTCGCGCCCCTGGGGCAGGCCTACATCATCTCGATCCTGGCGAGTCTGCTGGTGTCGGTCACCTTGACGCCAGTGCTGGCCTATTACCTGCTGCCGGGGCTCAAGAGCCTTGCCGAGCACGACAGCGCCCTCCTGCGATGGTTGAAGCGTGGCAACGCCCGGCTGCTCGGGATCGCCTTCCGGCACCAGCGGGTGCTCGTTGCCACGGTGGCCATCGCGGTCGTCGCGGCCGGCATCGCCGCCTGGAACCTGCCGCGGGCCTTCCTGCCGCCCTTCAACGAGGGCTCGTTCACCGTCAACACGACGTTCAATCCGGGCATCTCGCTCGCCGAGAGCAATCGCGTCGGGTTGATCGCCGAGAAGCTGCTCCTCGACATCCCGGAGGTCGCCTCGGTCGGACGCCGCACCGGCCGGGCCGAGCTCGACGAGCACGCCGAGGGCGTCCATTCCTCCGAGATCGAGGTGGAGCTCAAGGGCGGTGGCCGGCCGAAGGACGCCGTGGTGGCCGACATCCGGCAGCGCCTGTCCCGGCTGCCGCTCTCGGTGAACGTCGGCCAGCCGATCTCGCACCGCCTCGACCACATGCTGTCCGGGGTCCGGGCGGAGCTCGCCCTGAAGATCTTCGGCGAGGACCTCGACGCCCTGCGCAGCGTGGCCAACGACCTGCGCGACCGCATGGCAAAAATCCCGGGTCTGGCCGACCTGCAGGTCGAGAAGCAGGTCCGAATCCCGCAATTGGAGATCCGGGTCGACTACACCCGGGCGGCCCTCTACGGGGTCCAGCCCTCGGCGGTGGTCGAGCAACTCAGCCGCCTCTCCAACGGGCGCGTCGTCTCGACCGTGGCCGACGGCTACAAGCGCTTCGACGTGCTCCTTCGCCTGCCGGAGCGCCAGCGCACGACGCAGGGGCTGAAGGACCTGCTGATCGAGACCCCGTCGGGGTGGGTGCCGGCACGCCAGGTCGCCGACATCCGCGAGACGGACGGGCCGAACCAGATCCTGCGGGAGAACAGCCGGCGCCGCCTCGTCGTCCAGGCCAACACCGACGGTACGAGCGACATGGCCACCATCGTGGCGGCCATCCGGCATCAGGTGTCCGAGGCCAAGCTCCCCCCGGGCTTCTTTGCAAGCCTGGAGGGGACGTTCCAGGCACAGGAGGAGGCGAGCCGGACCATCGCGGCCCTGTCCACCCTGTCCCTCGCCCTGGTCTTCGCCATCCTCTACAGCCGCTACCGCTCGGCCGTGCTGGCGCTGATCATCATGGGCAACGTGCCGCTCGCCCTCATCGGCAGCGTGCTCGCGCTGTGGCTGGTGGGGCAGCCGCTCTCGGTGGCGTCGATGATCGGGTTCATCACCCTGACGGGCATCAGCGCCCGCAACGGCATCCTGAAGATCAGCCACTACCTGAACCTGTCGCTGCACGAGGGCATGCCGTTCGGGCGCGACCTCGTGGTGCGGGGCAGCCTGGAGCGCCTGACGCCGGTGCTGATGACCGCCCTGTCGGCCGGCGTGGCCCTGGTGCCGCTGCTCTACGACGCCGCGACCCCGGGCAAGGAGATCCTGCACCCGGTCGCGGTGACCATCTTCGGCGGCCTGATCAGCGCGACCCTCCTCGACACGGTGCTGACGCCGGTCCTGTTCCTGCGCTTCGGGCGGGCGCCGTTGGAGCGCCTGCGCGCCGCGCAGGCCGAAACCCCCGATGCCCCCCGTCCGGACGGCGCGAAACCGCGTCCGGTCGAGGCGTTCTGATCCACCCCACGAAGGAGAGTACCGATGATCCCCTGGAGAATGGCCCTGATGGCCGGGGCGCTGGTCGCGATGCCGGCCTGCGCGCACGAGACGGCCGGCCAGCACGGCGGCCGCGTCACGGATGCCG
>Ga0182226_1000021_pt1 | contig 29191 bp, 26 predicted proteins | sample G6R1MG_27_FD_129658 | JGI IMG/M metagenome (GOLD analysis project Ga0182226, IMG submission 129658) | Miscanthus phyllosphere microbial communities from Michigan, USA - G6R1_MAIN_07NOV2016_LD1 MG | ecosystem: Host-associated > Plants > Phyllosphere > Phylloplane/Leaf | place: USA: Michigan...
ACCGGCCTGAGCAGCGATGGGGCGTCGCCAAGTGGTAAGGCAGCGGTTTTTGGTACCGCCATTCCCAGGTTCGAATCCTGGCGCCCCAGCCAAGCCTCCGCTAAGTCGTTGATCTGATTGCTTTTGGTTCTCAGCCGCTGTTGCGGCTTGGCCGATTGTACGCAGAGGTGTTGCACGCGCTTGTCCACAGGGGCAGGCCGTTGACGATTTGTTCTAACGTTTACCGCCGCGGGGCGGTATATTGGTGGCGTAGGCGATTCCGTTGCGATGAGCGGACGCGAGACCTGGTGGCCTCGGAAGCGAGGACATCCATCACGATCGCTTTGAGCCTTGGCACCTCCGACCCGGCCAGTGCGCGCACACTCGGCTGGGCGCTGAACGCGGAAAGCCTCCGCGTTCGGGAGGAATTTTCCATGCGCTCTGCGACCGACATCCGCGACCACCTGAGGGCTTTCCTCGACCGGGAACGCAGCGCACGCTTCGCCCGGCTCCATCGCGATCTCTGGCCGCAGCATGCACCCCTTGTTGGCGACTGGCCGTCGATGATGGGTGGTCGGGCACGGGAGTACCGCATCTTCGGACGGCTGCAGAGGCTGGCCGCAGAGGAGGGTTTCGAGGCCGGGTACGATACGGCGTTGGATGGCCGCTTGAAGCAGGAGGGATTCACCTTCTCCGAGCGCGGCGCGATCAAGCGTCGGATCGAGAACGGGTACCTGCGCGATCTCGGGCGGCCGGACGAAACCGGTCGGTTCACGCCGCCGCGCGCCTATCTCCAGGCGATGCTCGCCGCCATGGGCGAGCCCTTGACTGAAAGCGGCATCACCAAGTGCCTGCGCAGGCTCGCAGCGATCTCGGCGCTCGTTTCGCGAGAATTCGCCGAGATCTACGACGAAGCCAAGCTCGATCCGCACGAAGCTCGGACGAAGCTCTCGGCGATGCGCGCGAAGGGCGAAATACCGAGCGACCAGCTCGGTTGGGCCAAGTCTGACTTCGATGGCGCTGACAGATTCGAATGGGGGGACTTCGACGTACGAGCGACGACGTCGGAATCGAATGCCGTGGAAAACAAGGTCGAAGCGACCGACAGCATCAAGGATGTGCAGGACCCGTCTTTCGTCGACAAAGGCGCATCTGAGACGGATCACTCATCCACTCCTGTGCCCGTGTCGTACCCCTCTAAAACTACGATGCCCGAAGCAGTCACGGCCAACGACATTCCCCCTGCACGTTCTGCCGGTGACCGGCGAGATGGCGTTGAGAAACCACAGGAGCAGAATGCGGATCCAGCACAACAATCCGCTTCCATCGAGGCCAATCAGACAGATACGCAGACTGGTAAAACCACGAATTCTTTGGCGAAGCTCACCGAGCGGCTGATTGCGCACAAGGGTCAAACTTGGGATAAAAAGACTGCAGATCAGCATCGCGCTGTCGCGAAACTGCTGGGTGACACTGCCGGCACCGATGACCTGCGGCAGATCAAGCACGACCATCTGGTCAGCTATATCCAGAATCTCTCGAATCTGCCGAAATCGTACGGGAAGAGTTCGCGGGATAAAGACCGTTCCATATGGGACTTGGTTGCACGTGGAACTGAGATGAGGACAGCGGGACAGGGCGAGAAGGTCGGGCTCAGTCCCCCGACGATCAATCGTCACATCACGCAGCTTTCGACGATCGCAAAATACTGTCGTGGCCATGAGCGGCCCATCGGACATGTCGAGCTTCTGAGCGATTTCCGACTGATCGATCCCGAGCGCGATGGCGAGAAACGTCCAGCTTTCGAACACGACGATGTGAGGAAATTATTCTCTCACACGATCTGGACTTCAGGAGTATCGACAAATGAGGCTTTGAAAGTCGCTACAAACCAGGAAATTTTTGCTGCTGTCTATTGGTTGCCCCTTCTCGGATACTACACGTGTGGACGATTGTCAGAGCTTGTCTATCTAGAATTGGGCGATATCGATCCAAAAGAGCAATCCCTCCAGATCAGACCGACAACGAGACGGCGACTTAAAAATCGGGTCTCGAGAAGAACGATCCCAATTCATCCCGAGTTGATCCGGCTCGGCTTTCTTGATTTCGTGCGGAATAAGGTTGGATCACCGCACGATCTGATATTCTCCGACATTGCGCAACTCGGCGATAAAACGCCATTGTCGAACCTGTTCGACAAGCGATGGACGGTTGTTCTGGATGAGGCTGTACCAACGGCACGGGAAGAGGAGAAGACGTTCCACTCGTTCCGGCATTTCGGCAACACAGAAATGATCAAGCAACTTGTCATCGACCCCATTCGCGAGACGACGCTGGGTCATGAGGGCAAGACAGTGAACTCGCGTATCTACAAGAAGGGCCTCCGCCCTACGGACTTGAAGACTGCGATTGCTGCCATACCAGACCTTACTCAGATCTTGCATCCGCATGACTGGAAGTTAATTTGTTCAGCTCTAGAGAGAAAAAGCGAAACTGTCTGTTCAAAGTCGAGAAAAAGGCGCGGACCGGCATGCAAGACTCCGCGAATACAACGTGGGCCTGTTCGCGGGGACCGAAGCCACGTGAGAACCCTCAACGGAAAAGTATAGCGAAGGGTTGTGAGTTTTGCGATCAAATCATTGGGTTGAACACTTGGCTTCGCCGGCTTCTTGTCGGTATCAGGCTAACCCGCCGCCCTCGATCCGGGGCTGAGATGGCCTTGACCGAAACCGATTGCTGCGATCACCTGCTCGCGCGGATCCAAGGATTGGGGTCAGGATTTGCGCTCTTTCAATTCAAGCATGGGCGGCTGAAGGATCGGAGAATTTCGGGATTTGGTGGCGTAGCCACACGTGGCGAACGCGGGGAGTGCCCTTTCGAACACGGTCCCGTTCGCCACGGTTTCGTAATGTCAGGTCATTAGTAAATCCGCGGCTTTATGCTTCGAGGGCGTGATTTTTATTTTAAGCCACAAGTCGGCGCATGTCCGTAACCCGGGCATTGAGCACGGCGCGAAGCTCTCGAACTTCCTCGAACGCGCCCTCGATGGTCTCGAAGGCCTCGAGGCCGTCCATGCGGATCATGCGAGTCAATTCCTCGATCCGCTGCAGCGCCTCGAGGAACGGGATCGGAGTGGTCTCGGTCTGGGTCATGGTTCTCTATCCTTTGCGGTTCAGTGTGCGGTGGGGGATTGGGATGTGACCTGGACGGTGACGACCCCGTCCAGGAACTGCAGCATGAGATGCGACGCCTGCTGAGCCTGAGCAGCGCTGGTCATGACGAGGCCGGTGCCGGCCTCGATCACCAGGGCGACCCCATCCTCCTCGGGTACGACGTCGGACGCAGGCAGGTCCGGCGATGCCTCACGCTGATACGCGTGGGCGCCACCATCGGCCTTGGCAGCGGCGAGCCCGGCGATCGCGCTGAGAAGGCTGCGTTCGATCTCCCGTCCGACGATGCCGAGGCGAATATCAGCCTCGGTCAGGCACAGCCGGACAGCCTCGTCGAAGCCGGCCGTCGCCCGAGCCAGCGCGATGCGGGCGGCCTTCTCGATGTCGTCCTGAACCGCCTCGTCGAAGCCGGCCAAGGCGCGTGAGGCACGGACGGCCGTCTTGTGAAGGAGGTCCCGGATCAGCACGGCCGCTGCCGTAGGTGTCGCGACGGATAAAGAGGCAACCTCATCCAGGGCCGTTCGCGGGGTCGCGGCGTGTCCGAGCCCGCAGACGAGGTTCGGGATCCGCCGCGCCTTGTCGGCCACCGCCCAGCTGTTCAGTGGGCCGAATGCCGAAACCGGCCCGCCGCCACGACAGATCAGCGTCGCGCTGAGGTCGTGCTCGGCGTGCAGAGCCTCCGCCTCGGTCATTGCCGCCACAAGGGAACGTTCGGCGCCGGGCCCTTCGAAGACCGTCCAGATCCGGTGGATGCGCAGATAGCCAGCGGCCTCCAGAGCCTGGAGCGAAGTTTCGACATCGCGACGGGCATCGCCATGCTCAGAAACGATCAGCGCGACGTGATAGGGATCGTCCGGCTCCCGCCACGTCTTCGGCCCGAACGGCACGCCGTCCAGCCGCAGACGTTGCAGCACGGCCTCGCGCTGAAGGATGATGTCGATCGGCACGTCGCCGACCGACATGAGGCCGACGACCTTGGCCTGAACACCGGCTCCTCGGCCGAAGCGTTGCCGCAGGCTGGTTCGCAGCCGGATCTCGACGGTCCGATTGACGAGCGCGCCCGGATCAAAGCTGCCGCCCCGCTCCGCCGCGATGGCCGAGCGCTCTGCCGGGTTGAGGCGCGCCTTGATGCGCGGCGGGTCGGCCGTGCCGGTCGGATCTGCCTCGCCGAGGACCAGCAGGACGCTGTCGCCGCCGCCCGGCTCGATGCCGAGCACGCCGGCGCGCACCGCGTGCTCGCCCTGAAGCCTCTGCCGCAGCCAGCCGATGAAGTCGCCCATCTCGACCACGGATGGTCGTGGCTGTGAGTGGGCGCCCGGCGATGGCGTTCGACCGGCTCCGGGGTCGCCCTCGGTGCAGCCCGGTCGGGACCGCGATGGCGGCTCGGTCCGGCTGTGGAATCTGTGATGTCGCATGATTGTCTTAGCGTGATCTCGTGAAGGGTTGGTGAGGGAGATGCGAAGGCATCCCGCCCGGGTTTCGGGCGGAGCGTTCCGTGCGTGGCTGGTCGTGCATGATCCGGCCGTCCGAGTGGACGGCCGGATCGCGAGCCTCAGTCGTGCAGAGGCCCCTGCGGGTCCGTGGCCGGGTCGGCCTGGTCCCGGGCCAGTTCGTCGACGATCGCTTCGAACCGCGGGAGGTTGGCCTCTTTCACTTCCGTGCGCAGGATCTCGGCCAAGGCGTCATTCAGCGCCTCGCCGCTGTCGAAGCTGCGCCACGCAACCCCGTCGATGAGCGTCGGCAGCCGGCCGCGCTGGACCAGGACGGGAACACCCAGGCTGCAGCACATCCGCACGATGTCCGGATCGGAGAGCACGCGGAACGCGAAGCCGGATCCCCGTATCAGGATCAGCGCATCGACGGTGACCCAGTCGTGCATGTCCTTGGCCCGCTCGAGAGCCTGAGAGAGCGCCGCAACTGCTCCAGGCTCTTCGAAGGAAACGCGTTCGCGATGCACGACCAGCATGCCTCGCTCCGCCCAGCGGTCGAGTTGGGTCCCGACCGGGTGCGGTTCGCCGTCATCCGGCTCGATCAGGATCACCCTCCGCAGTTGCCGCGGCACCGGCAGGGCGCGCTGGGCGTTCCACGATCCATCCGCTTCGAGGGCTGCCCGGACGGCGGCATCGTCCTTTGCCCAGGTTCGCAGCGTGATGCCCCTGTCGAGGCCGATGACGCGGACGGTGAGACCGAGCACCGGGTCCATCGTCAGGGTCACCATCAGGGTGTGGGACCCGACGAGATCGTCCGGATGAAGGAGCATCCCGGAGGCCTGCTCGATCAGGGTGGTGAAGTGGCCGGGCACGAAGAGCGTGAGCGATCCGGCCCGATGGCTGTCGAGGGCGCGCGCCTTGAACAGCCAGGCTCCCGGATGGCCTGGGGGCTGACTGGCATCCGCTCCGAGAGAGAGGCCGGTCGGCTCGAAGGCGCAGGCGGAAGCGTCCGCGCCGGTGGGCGCGTCATGGTGTGTCATTTGAGGATCTTCATCGTTGAGGAGAGGGGCGAAGGCGCCTCACCGACGTCCCGCGGGCGCTGTTCGAGCGCCGCGGTCCGTACTTCCTGTCCTCCAGGGGTTTTTAGCGAAGGTGCCTTCGCCAGATTGTCCCTGTCTGATCCCCGTCTTCCTCAGCGAGCCGGCCGTGCAGGCGGGGGCTCGCCTCAAACTATCTCGTTTCACACCATCATCGCGCCCGTCGTACCCGATGGCGCAATGCTCAGCTGAGATCGGCAGCTGTCGACCCCTGGCCGACCCTCGGAAGGTCCGCTTCCAAGCTGTCGAAACAGAGGCCAACGACCGGGTCGGGTGGGTAGCAGTCCGACCGCTTTCGAACACCCGATGACGCTGAGCGGATGTGGCACTTGGCATCGAGGACAGGAACCGGAGCATCGACCAAGCCAAAGGGAAGGCAATTGTATCGTTCGCCTGTAGGCTCCAAGGCAGGTTTCGACCCCGAAAGCGCAACGGAATGCTCAGTGAGCCTCGTGCCCGGCGCGCTCTTCCTTCTTGTGCTTCTTCTTTTTGCTCAGCTTGGTAGTCTTGAGCGCATCGCCCTCGACCGAGGACCGTTCGTTCAGTGCGAACGCATGGAGGTCCTTAACGTGCTCCGGGTCGGCACCATGGCTATCAATTAGCGCGTAGAAGGCCGCACGTACGACCTCCTTCTTGCTGGCCTGTGGATGCTTCTCGCGCACGGCGTGCATGAGGTCCTTCGGCTTCGTGGCCGAGGCAGCAAACTCGCGAAGCGTTTCAGCCAGCGTTTCAATCGATGCCATTCTGGTCTCCTGTGTCGGACGACATTCCAGTCGCGTCACAGGCGGCTTAACATAGGACAGGGATCAAGGTCTGCTCCGCGGCGGTCCGCTAGCCTTTGACACATGCCTGTCATGCAGGCTGCATACGGCCTGGCCTGTTCCCTCCCAAAAACCAGGAACGAACTTGGGGCGCGGTCGCCGTTGGGTGACGCGCCCTACTTTTTCAGCAAGCATCAGTGAAAAAGGGTTGATCCAGCAGCTTCGAATTTGATCGAAGCGAGCGTATTGGTCTGGCATGACTATCGGGTTTCGCCACCGAAGGTCGACTACGCCGTCAAGGCTGTGGCCGCGACCTTCGCTAAAGGATGAGACTTCGCCCTTTGGCTCGGCCTTGCCTCGCTGCAACGGCCATGGGGGCCAGCATAAGCTAGGTGCGATCTCGAAAATGGGTGAGCAAATTTTGCGACACCTCTTCATCATCGGCAACAGCGCGGTGGTGCATCAGGCGTTCTGTCGTGGAGCTCATCGCCTGGGCCCTTTGGTCAAAGGGCGGAAGCTACCGAACTCGGGCAGTGACAACCGCTGGGAGCCGGGGGCAGCGTCAGAGGCTCTCGAAGACACGAGGTCGGTCAAATGAGGGTATGGGCTCAACAGTCGGCGAAATGGAGTCGGAAGGACCGTTAGGCTACAGCTTTTCCGGAATTTGGAAGGCCACTTCTACAGGCGGCCATGAAGACATCGATGGATCGCTTGAGGGTCTCACGCTTGATGTGCGTCAGACCGGGGCGCTCCAGGCCGAGCTCCGCCTTCTCGACCAGGCCGCGAACCGCGATGCTGACGAAGATATCGCTATGGAGCCTGATATCGTCGACCGCGATCTCACCCGTACGGTTGCCGTCCTCCAGGCATCGCTCGACCAGGGGAAGAAGGCGGGCCACGCCAAGATCGTGGAACAGCCTGGCGAAGGCCGGAAAGCGAACGGCTTCGGCGACGATGATGCGTCGCGACGCGATACCCTCCGGACTCAGAGCGACCTGCAGGACGGCCAGGGCGATGCGGTGAAGGCGGTCGAAGACGGAACCTTCCTCCGCTGCCACGCGCTCGATGGTCGGGATGTTCTCCTCGATGAACCGAACGATGACCGCCTCGAACAAGTCCTCCTTCGACGCGAAGCGGACGTAGATCGTCTTCTTTGAGACACCGGCCGCGTTCGCGATTGCATCGACGCTGGCGACCTCGAAGCCATCGGTGAAGAAGATCGGCCTCGCCGCCGCCAGGACGCGGCTCGTCACCTCGGCCTCGGTCCCGCGTGGCGGACGGCCAAGGCGGCTCGGAGCCCGTGCGGTCTGTGCTCCTGAATTCACCCGTATCTCCAGACTGACGGAACTCACGACGGACATTATGTAGAAAGTCAACGTTGGGATGCCGCCTTAGTATCCAATCCCGCTGGGAATTCGATGACACTTCAAACTGGCTGCGCCTTTTTTGGGATCGCAAAATAAAAGGAAACGCCGAGTTCTCCTGAAGCCTGAGGCTTCAGATGAGCCTCGCGCCCTTCCCACGGGAGGCAGCCACCGCGTGCCTCTCGGTGATGTGAATGCGGCCAAGTTTGGCTTCGGAGACGAAGACTCCCTACTTTGGGAACTGAGTGGTTTCCTTACCGTTAGATGGTGGACGAGCCGTTCCGGAATGAAACGGTCTCCACCGAACGGACAGAGCCTGTCCCGATGAAAGGATGGCACCCATGAAGATCCTGCCCCGACTGACCCTCGCCCTCCTGTCCGTTACCGCGGCCACCGCCGCTTCGGCCCAGGATTTCGGCTTCGGCGTCGTATCCCCGGCATCCCCAGAGGTGCACACCGGCATGTTCCGCGCGGAGGCGCTGCGCGGCGACGCCTACAGCATCGAGGCGAGCCGCCTTGCGCTCGCCCGATCCAATAACCCGAAGGTCCGGGCTTAGGCCGACCGGGTGATCACCAATCGCCAGGCGACCACCGACGCGCTCCTTCCCCCCGGCACCTCCCTCACCGTGAGCGGGATCGTCGTCGCTGATAAGGGGCACGGCTCCATCGACTCCCCGCTCGGCCTTATCGCGGTGCCGATGACCGTTGTCGGCGGGATGGTCGGGACCGTGACCGGTGTCGTCGATAACGGACCGTCCGAGCCCGGCAAACGTGTCGCACTCGATCCCGTGCGGCAGAACAAGCTCGCGAACCTGAACGCATCCCGGGGCCGGGCCTTCGACCGGACCTAAGCAAGCCAGCAGGCACTATCCGACGCCGAGACCCTGCGCCTTCACAACGCTTACGCGCAGACCGGCGACAGCGCTCAGGGTCGGACCTTCGCTCGGCAGGCGACCCCGTTACTGCAGGACGAGTTCGACGGCTCCGCCCGCCTTCATGGCCTGACCTCGCAGGATGACGAAGCGGCATTCTAGGCACGACACAGGCGGCGGATCTTGAGTGTCCTCCACCCTCCATCCCAATCCGCACCAGGCCGGACACCTCCGTGCCGAAACCTAGGGACCGACGACCATGCTCATTCGTATCGTAGTCGCCACCGCCCTGTTCGCCTTCGCCCACCATGCAGAGGCATCCGATGCGTCCAACCCCTGCCGGGGAGATGCCCTCAGGCTCTGCTCTGGCGAGATCCCGAACCGCGAGCGCATCTCCACATGCCTCCTAGGTGGGAAGGCGGTCCTGAGCCCGGACTGCCAAACCATGTTCACCCTTTAGTGCCCCGCCGGCCATAGAGGCCGCCGGCCGATAGACGACCCGCGCATCACCTGAGGGGGTGAGATCGCACAAGGCTCCACCATCATGTTCCTCAAGGCCACCGCTCCGATCCTTCTGGCGGCGTTCGTCGTCGTACCGGCCCATGCCCAATCCGGACCGGCCCCGGGTCGTCCGACCATGCTCATCCACGGTAACTATTGCGGCCCGGGCAACAACGCCCCGCTCGCCCCCATCGACGTCCTCGACGCGGCCTGTGCCCGCCACGACGCCTGCACCCCGGACGGGGGCCTTCCGTCCCCGTCCTGCAACCTGCGCCTCCAGGTCGACGCCGAGCGCGTCACGAACGACAGCCGTCAGCCAGAGGATCTGCGCATGATGGCGGGCCTCGTCGCCTCGGGCGCATCGATGATCCCTTCGAATCCCTCCACCCGGTACTCCGTCGTCGCGGCGCCCGCCGCTGCGGTCCCAGCCAATCGGACGGACACCAGGCGCACATACGATCCGCGCGTAATGGGCTTCGACGCCCAGTGACGCCGTCCCGGCGACCGCCGGGTCCCATCGCGACGGAAAAGCGGCTCGGGGCACACGCCCGCCAAGCCGTCCGCGAGGCGCTCGGCTTTGGCCTCACGGTCGGCGAACTCGGTCAAGTCCTCGAAGGCCTCGACCCCACGGACCTGGTTCCGCCGCATCTCGACGAGGACCCGGTGGACTACGGCCCGCGGGCGGCGAGCGAGATCATGGTCCGGTACCTCGTCGCCTGAGGACCCCCGGGCCAAGAACACCACCCCTCTCCAACCCAAGAAGGAACGACAACATGGTCGATACGCATCGCATCACGGGCGCCGCCAAGGAACTCGGCGGCAAGGTACAGGGCGCCGTCGGCGACCTCACAGGTTCGCACCGCCATTCGGCGGAGGGACGTCTTCACGAGGCCGAGGGAGCCGCCGAGAACCTCTACGGCCGGGCACGGGATGCCGTGCGCGACGTCGCGGACCAGGTCGAGGATGCCGCCCGTCACGTCGGCGGACGGGTCCGGGATGCCGTCGGACATCTCCCCGACCGGGACGAGGTCGAGCATCGCATGCGTCGGGCCGGGAATGTGGCCGAGGCGCGTTTCCATGATGCGGAACGAACCGCTCGTCACGTCGCCTACGGGGCACGTGATCATGCCGAGGACGCCTATCGCAACGGTGGCCGCCATCTGAGCGAAGGGAGACGGGAGGCGGCGCATCGGATCTCCGAGCACCCGGTCGGCACGTTGCTCGTCGCCGGTCTCCTCGGCTACGGCCTCTCGCTGCTCGTCCACCGGCGTCACTGACGCCCACGCTGGGTCCCCGAACTCCGGGGCGAACGGTCGCCCTGGTCATACGCGCAGCCGCCCCGGCCTTCAGGACACGGGCGGCTGCGCGTCCTCGCCCCCGCCCAGCCTCGCAAGGAGCCAGCGGCCCGCCGGGCCGAGGGGCTCGTCCCGCCGATAGGCCGCGACCAGCGTGATGTGGCGGAGCGCCCCGTTGTCGTTCCAGTCCTCCGTGGGGAGGTGCACGAGGCGGCCGGCGGCAAGGTCATCCGCCACGAGCGCATCGGGGAGCCTGCCCCACCCGATGCCGGCCAGAAGCAGGGCGTGCTTGGCCGCCAAATCCGTCACCCGCCAGGTGTTGGCCGCCGCGACGCCGATCTCCTTGTCGGCGGGCGCTTTCGTGCCTTCGGTCAGCACAATCTGGAGGTGGTCCCGCAACGTCTCGGCACCCAGCGGGCTGGCCAGGGCCGCTAACGGGTGGGACGGCGCGGCCACGTCGATGAGCGTGATCGCCCCGATTACCCGCTTCACCATCGTGTCCGGAAGCAGCATGCCGAACACGACGTGGATGTCCGCGGGCTCCCTCGATCCCGCGCCGTCCCGCACGTCCAACGAGAACGGCTGGGTGCCGATGCGGAGCCGGACGCTCGGATAGGCGTCGGCGAAGGCGGCGAGGGCCGGGGCGATAAGCGCCATCGGCACGAGGGCGCCGAGGCTGAGATGCAGGTCCGTCTCCAACCCCCGCTTGATCTCGCGGGCCTGGATCCGGAACCGGCCGACATCGTCGAGGATGCGGCGCACCTGGGGCAGCAGTGCCAGACCCGAGGGGCTCAAGGTGGGCCTGTAGACGGTCCGGTCGAAGAGCTCGGTCTCGACCTGCTCCTCAAGCTTCTGGATCGCGTAGGTGATGGCGGATTGGGCCCGGTTGAGCCTGCGCCCAGCCTCCGAGAAGCTGCCGGCCTCCACCACCGCCACGAACACATGGAACTGGTCGAGCGTGAGGGCATCCATCATCATCGTCAGACCCGATGGGGATCATCGAGACAATCCCGGTTTCATCGATGGTCGAGACCTAGCACGTTGTGGGTCGCTCAACACCCAAACCGGAGCCCTCGACGATGTCCCAGACCTTTTCTCCCGCCCTGCGGCCCTCGGACCGGTCTTCCGGCAAGGCCCTCCGCATCGGTCTCTGGATCGCCCAGGGCTTGGTGGCGCTCGTGTTCGTCCTCGCGGGCTTCACCAAGCTGACGACGCCGATCCCCGACCTGTCCGCGATGATGCCCTGGACCGGGCAGTTCCCCGAGGCGTTCGTCCGCCTGATCGGCATCGTCGACATCGCGGGCGGGCTCGGGATCATCCTTCCGGCCGCGACCCGCATCCTGCCTCGCCTGACGGTCGTCACCGCGTTCTGCTGCGTGGTGCTACAACTCCTGGCAATGGCCTTCCACGTCTCGCGTGGCGAGATCCCGGTGCTGCCGCTCAACCTCGTGCTGCTGACCCTCTCGGCCTTCGTCCTGTGGGGCCGCGCCACCAGGGCGCCCATCGCACCGCGCACGTGATCCTCGAAAGACCCCTCCGACATCCAACCCGGGCCGTATGCCATGTCCCTGACCGACCAGACCGCCGACCACGACCAAGGATCACCCAGTCTCCTCGACAAGGCACCCGGTCGGATCGGGCGCGTCGACCTCGTCGTCCGCGACCTCGACCGAACCCGTCGCTTCTACGAGGAGACCATCGGCCTCGCCCCGATGGGCCGCGAGGGGCCGACGCTCCACCTCGGCGCCGGAGGCCCGGCCCTTCTGTCCCTGACGCACGAGCCGGACGCAGATGCGCCGGCACCGGGTTCGGCCGGCCTTTTCCATACCGCCTTCCTGCTGCCGTCGCGGAGGCACCTCGGGGCATGGTTGGATCACGCGATGCGGCGCGGGGTCGTCATCGACGGCGCATCGGACCATCGCGTCAGCGAGGCCTTGTACCTCCGCGATCCGGAGGGGAACGGCGTCGAGGTCTATGCGGACCGGCCGAGCGAAACCTGGACGGTCATCGACGACCTCGTCCGGATGGGCAGCGAGCGGCTCGACCTTCGAGAGCTGATGCGTGTTATGGATCGTCCATGGTCCGGGATGCCATCAGACGGCTGCATCGGGCATGTTCACCTCCAGGTCGGCGACCTCGCCATGGCGGATCGCTTCTATGCGACGCTCCTCGGTTTCCAGGCCAACGAATTGGTGCCGAGCGCACGCTTCTACGGCATGGGCGGGTACCATCATCAGATCGCCGCCAACATCTGGAGAAGCGCCGGGGCCGGACCAAGGAAGCCGGGACGCGCGGGCCTTGCGGGATTCGAGATCATCATGCGCGATGTGGCCTGCCTCACGGCGCTTCGGACGACCGTGCGGTCCATCCGCGAGGACGTCCAAGAGGATGACGACGACCTCATCCTCCGTGATCCCTGGAACACAGCGGTTCACGTGAGGAGCGCGTTGGGTCCGGCGAACCCTTTCTGAGGCGTCGACCGCGAATCATCGCGGACCGATGCAATCCGAAAATCGGCCGTTTCAGAACTCGGATCCCGGGCCTCGCCGAGGCGCTCCGACCGAGATCGCGACGTCGCCGGGCGCGGTCAACGGAACCCTGCTGCGCCAAGCGGTCCCGGATCGCGCCTTCTCGAAGCCGGCCTCGTAGAGGCTTCGCATGTAAGAGACTTCGAAGCCGTCCACTGTCGTCGGCCTGGGAGCGGCCCCGTCGATGTAGGCGAGGTGGAACCCTGCCCGGTGGCTCGCAGCAAAGGCGTAGGCCGCCGCCAAGCTTGCCGAGCTGCGCGCCTGCGCCCCGGTGGCGAGGGTCTGCTGGACGATGGGAAGGGTCTCGGCCCGCACGATCTCAAACTCGGGATCGATCCGCCCGTTCATGAGCACGTAGAAGTCGGCCTTCCCCGGGGCGCCACGGATCCTGTCGCCGACGAGCGCCGCCTGGGGCAGGATGAAGACCGGCGCGACCACGGCGCCGTCGACGTGGAGTTCCTGGTGGAGGCGTCCCTCGGCCTGCACGTCGAGAAGCTGCGGCCGGAACACCGCCGGCACGCTGGCCGACGCCGTGAGCACGTCACGGAACAGGGCGGCGGCGTTCGAGGCGCCGCTCGCGGCGATGGTGCCCATGTTCCAGACCATGGCCCGCTTGGCGTCGAGGTTCGTGGTCATGACCAGGAGCCGTCGACCCTTCGCGTGCTCGTTTGCCACCGCCGCCAGCAGGTCGGTGGTGACGTAGCGCCCGACGAGGTCGCGAAGGCGCTGGTCCCCGAATAGCCCCGATCCGAAGAGCACGTTGGCGAGGCTGGGATTGGCGACGAGCGAGGACGCGACGCCGCTCGTATAGATCTCGGTGAGGACCGGGTCGTAGGCCGCGCCCAGGAAGGCGAACGGCGCGATCAGCGCCCCGGTGCTGACGCCCGAGACGAGGGAGAACTCAGGCCGCGTTCCCGCCGCCGACCAGCCGTTGAGAACTCCGGCCCCGTAGGCGCCGTCGCCGCCGCCGCCCGACAGCGCCAGGTATGTGAACGGCCTCGAACGCGGCGGCCGGGTCCCCATGAAGGTGGCGTACCGTTCCAGGGGGACGTCGGCGAAGATTCGTGCGCCGGGAATGCCCGCCACCTCGGCCGCCGCTGATTCGCTCGCGGTGTAGGGCGTCCGCGGAAGCGAGGCGCAGGCCCCGAGGCTCGACAGGGCGGTCGCCGCGAGGACGGCCCTTATCCGGCCTGCGAATGGCATGGTCTTCATCGTAAGCCTCTCGCTTGCCCTCGACCGAGGGTCGGTCACGCGCGCGCTCGGCCGGTTCAGGCATGGGCGAGCCGCAGAAGGTCCTTCAGGGCCGCGGCCCGCCTGGCCGGGTCGGCCGGTCCCAGCCCGAGGGCGAGGGCGAGCCAGGAGCCCTCGACGAGAGCCCGCACGGCGTCGGCACGGCCCGGGTCGATGCTGTTCAGGTCCGGGCCCAGCCATGCGTCGGAGAAGCCCTGCCACCGGTGGAGCGCCTCCGGGTCGGACAGCAGCGCCGCCAGGATGAGGGGCCGGTCGCAGGCAGGGTCCGGCGCGACGAGGGCCTGGACGTAGGCCCTCAGACGACGCCCTCGCGGATCGGGATCGGCCGCCACGAGGCGGAGCAGGTCCCGCTGGAGCCGGTCGATCTGGTCGTCCAGCAACGAGGCCCGCAGCTTCGCCTTGCTGGGGAAGTGATGGAGGAGCCCGCCCTTGCTGGTGCGCGCCTCCCGCGCGACGGCCTCCAACGTCAGCGCCTGCAGGCCATGGCGCAGGAGCACGCGGGAAGCGGCCTGGAGGAGCCGCTCCTTGCGGTCCGTGACCCTCTTCCTCAGGATCGGCGGCGCGGGCGGCGTGGTCCTGGCCATGGGACGATGCGTCGTCTGCATCATGCCGGTACCTGCGCATGGCCGTGCGCGTCCGACCTCGCCTTATCCTTGCCTTCTCCCTGATCCGGCTTGATCCGGTACCAGCCAACGTACAGGGCGGGCAGGAAGAACAGGGTCAGGAAGGTCCCGGCGATGATGCCGCCGATCATGGCGTAGGCCATCGGCCCCCAGAATATCTCGCGGGCGATGGGGATCATCGCGAGGCTGGCCGCCGCCGCCGTGAGGAGGATGGGGCGCATGCGATGGCAGGTCGCCTCGACCACCGCGTCCCACCGCGGCATGCCCGTGGCTTCGTACTCCTCGATCTGGGCGACCATGATCACCGAGTTGCGGATGATGATGCCGATGAGGGCCAGCACGCCGAGGATGGCGACGAAGCCGAGGGGTGCCCCCGAGGGCAGGAGAGCGGCCACGACGCCGATGAGGCCGAGGGGCGCCACGCTGACCACGAGGAACAGCTTTTGGATGCTCTGGAGCTGCACCATGAGGAAGAAGGCCATGGCGAGGAGCATCAGCGGTGCCACGGCCGCGATGGGTCCGGCCCCTTTCCCGCTCTCCTCGACCTCGCCGCCCGTCGCGAGGTCGTAGCCCGGGGGAAGCGTCTTCTGGAACGCCGCGATCTGGGGCAGGAGGGCTGCGACGACCGTGGCGGCCTGCGTGCCGTCCTTGATGGTGGACTTGAGCGTGATGGTCGGGCGTCGGTCGCGGCGCCAGACGATGGGTTGCTCAAGATCGTAGCGGATCTTGGCGAAGGCCAGCAGCGAGACGGTGCTGCCGTTGGGAAGCGGGACCTGCAGGCTCTTCAGCGTGTCGATGGAGTGCCGCTCGGCGGCCTGGGCGCGGCTAACCACGTTCACGAGGTAGATCGAGTCCCGGACCTGGGTGATGCTGCCGCCGCCCACGACCCCGTTGAGGATGGTGGCGATGTCCTTCGAGGTGATGCCGAGCTGGCGCGCCTTGTCCTGCAGGATCTCGACCTTGAGCACCTTTCCGGGCTCGTTCCAGTCGAGGGTCGGGACGGAGAGGCTGGCGTTCGACGCAATGATGCCCGACAGCGACATCGCGAGTTGACGCACCACCTGCAGGTCGGGACCGCCGAGGCGGTACTGGATCGGGCGTCCGACCGGCGGCCCGATGTCCAGAGGATGCACGAACACGTCGGTCCCGACGAAGTCCCGTTTCGCGACCTCGTCCAGGCGCGCGATGGTGCGGCCGCGCGCCTCCAGCGAGACCGTATCGATGACGATCTGGCCGAAGAAGGCGTTTCCGAGCTGCTGGTCCAGCGGAAGGTAGAACCGGACTGCGCCCTGACCGACATAGGAGGTCCAATGGCGGATCTCGGGATCGCCCTTCAGGGCGTTCTCGAAGCGATCCATTTGGGCCTGCGTCTCGCCGATGCTGGCGTTCTGGGGCAACGTCATGTCGACCAGCACCTCGGGTCGATCCGAGGACGGAAAGAACTGCTGTTGCACGAAGCCGAGGCCGTAGACGGAGACCCCGAGCAGCGCGACGCAGAACGTCACGGTGAGCCAGCGATGGCGCATGGCCGGCAGAAGCATGGCGCGGTAGGCCGAGAGCATCCGGCTCGGCTTGTCGTGGTGGCCCTTGATCGTCTTCGGCAGGATCTTGACCCCTATCAGGGGGGTGAAGGCCACGGCGACCACCCACGAGACGAGGAGCGAGGCCGCGATGACGACGAAGAGCGAGTAGGTGTACTCGCCCGCCGCCGAGCCGTTGAAGCCGATGGGAATGAAGCCTGCCACGGTCACCAGTGTGCCGGTGAGCATGGGGAAGGCGGTCGAGGTGTAGGCGAAGACCGCGGCCTTGTGCAGGCTGTCGCCGACTTCCAACCGCGCGACCATCATCTCGACGGAGATCATCGCGTCGTCGACGAGGAGGCCCAGCGCGATGATGAGCGCGCCGAGAGAGATGCGCTGGAGCGTCACCCCCATGGCGTCCATGATCACGAAGGTGATGGCCAGCACCAACGGGATGGATAGCGAGACCACGAGGCCGGCGCGCCAGCCGAGGCTGATGAAGCTCACCGCGAGGACGATGACGACCGCCTCGACCAGAGCCTTGACGAAGCCGCCCACCGCCTCCTCGACGATCTTGGGCTGGTCCGAGACGAGGTGGATGCCGACGCCGGCGGGCAGGTCGGCTTCGAGCGCGCGCATCTTCTCCTTCAGGGCCTCGCCGAAGTGCAGGAGGTTGGCGCTGGCCTGCATGGCGACCGCAAGCCCGATGGCAGGCTCGCCGTTGTAGCGGAACAGCGACTCGGGCGGATCGGTGAAGCCACGGCTGATCTCGGCTACGTCCGAGAGCCGGAAGAAGCGGTCGTTGATCCGCAGGTTGATCGCCTTCAGGCTGTTCTCGTCGGTGAACTGTCCGCCGACCCGGACGCTGACCTGCTCGGGACCGGCCTGGATCACGCCCGACGGCTGGACCGCGTTCTGGGCCTGGAGGGTGTTGATCACGCTCTGCATGTCGATGCCGAGCGCGGCAAGCTTCCGGACCGAGAAGTCGAGGTAGATCACCTCATCGCGCGCTCCGAGTATCTGGGTCTTGCCAATGTTCTCCACCGCCAAGACGCCCGTGCGCACCTGCTCGACGTAGTCGCGGAGCTGGCGCATCGAGAGGCCGTCGGCCGTGAAGGCGTAGATATTGCCGAACACGTCGCCGAACTCGTCGTTGTAGCCCAGGGGCTGGACGCCCTGCGGGAACGTGCCCTGGATGTCGCCGAGGCGCTTGCGCACTTGGTAGAACAGCCACGGGATGGTCTTGGGCGGTGTCGTCTCGCGAAGGTTGACGAAGACCGTGGTCTGGCCGGGGATCGTGTAGCTCTTCGTGTAGTCGACCGCGTTGATCTGCTTGACCTCCTTCTCGATGCGCTCGGTCACCTGTTGAAGCGTCTCGCCGATGGTGGCGCCCGGCCAGCGGGCCTGCACGACCATGGTCTTGATCGCGAAAGCGGGGTCCTCCTCGCGCCCGAGCTTGTTGTAGGCCATGGCCCCGGACACCATCGCGATGGCCATGAGGAACCAAATGAAGGACCGGTGGGTCAGGGCCCATTCCGAGATGTTGAAGGATTTCATCGGCGCATCCTTGCGCGGCTCGACAGGTCGGGGATCGGCGGGGCGGGAGGGACGCCGCGGCCGATGACGGGGAAGAGGGATGCGGATCCGGCCTAGAGGCCGGTCTCGGGGAGCCGAACCGCCTGGCCGTCGGTGAAGCCGTGGACGCCGGCGACGGCGATCTTCTCACCGGCCTTGAGGCCGGCACCGACGAACACGCATCCCTCTTCGCGGGCCAGGATCGTGACCTCGCGTCGATTGATGGTCTTGCCGTCCGGCGCGACCACCCAGACAGCGGTGCGGCCGTCGTTCTCGACGAGAGCCGTGACCGGGACCGGGAAGCGCGGGGAAACCCGTCGCTCGAACGCGACCGTGACCGTATTGCCGAGGCGGAAGCCACCGGGAGGATCGATCAGGGACATGCGTACCCGTCGCGTCCGGGTCGACGCCTCGGCCAGGGGCCCGATCTCGCGCACGCGGCCACGCGCCGTGACCTCGGGCACCTCCTGGAGCCGGACCGTGAACTCGGTATCCTTGGGCAATTCGCCGATCAGTCCGTCCGGGATGTCGACGACGGCCTCGCGCACGTCGGGACGCGCCAACGAGACAACGACCTGCCCTGCCGGGACGACCTGCCCGACCTCGGCGCTCCAGGCCGTGACGACGCCATCGAAGCCGGCGGTCAACGTGGCGTAGCCGAGTTCGTCCGTAACCTTCTGCAGGGCGGCCTTGGCCTGGGCCAGCCGGGCGTCAGCCGTGTCGCGATTGGCCACCGCACCGTCGAGTTGAGCCTGCGTCACAGCGCTGTTGTTCTCGAAGAGGATGCGTTGCCGTCCCTCGGCGGCCGAGGCGTTCTTCACCTGCGCCTGGGCATCCGCCACGTCGGCGCGTGCACGCACCAGGGCGAATTGCTGCACGGTGGGATCGAGGGCGGCGAGCCGTGTGCCCTTGCCGACCCGGTCGCCGACGAAAACATCGCGGGCAACGATACGCCCGCCGATCCGAAAGCCTAGCTGGCTCTCGTAACGTGGCTCGACGGTGCCCGCGAAGGGACCGAAGGTCTTGGCCTCCTGCAACGCGATGGTCGCCGTCAGAACCGGGCGGACCGGTGGTGGCGTCTCGACTTTCTCCTTGCAACCCGCGAGGGCGAGGGCGACGATAGGAAGAACAAGGCGTCTCACGGCGTGCCCTTTCCGGCAACGGTGACCTTGCGGCCCGGTGATAGGAATTGGATGCCGGCGGTCACGACTTCCTCGCCAGGCGCGACGCCACCGGCGAGGACGATGCCCGAGCCTTCGTATCTGTCGATCTCGACGGGCCTGGGCGTCACGCTCCCCGTACCCGGGTCGAGCACCCAGACCGCCGAGGCATCCTTCCAACGGAAGAGCGCGCTCCATGGCAGCGTCACCGCATCCCGCGGGCGCAGACGGGCGCGTCCAAGCACCACCGCTCCCAGCGTCATCTCGGCCGGCACCGGGTCGAGACCGATCTTCACCCGTACGCCACCGGAGTTCGTGTCGACGGTCGGGGAGATCTCCCGTACGGTCCCGACGGTGGTCACGTGCGGATCGGCCTGGAGCGAGACGTCGACTTTCCGGCTCTCGGGCGGCGGCTCCAGCAGGATGGTCGGCACCGTGAAGACGGCGTCGCGGTCCCCGTCCTGCGCCAGGGTGAAGACGGCCTGCCCCGACGAGACCACCTGACCCGCCTCCGCACTGCGGGCGGTGATGATGCCGGCCACCCCGGTCCGCAACTCGGTGTAGGTGAACTGCTCCTTGGCCGTTCCCAGGGCGGCACGGGCGGAATCGACCGATGCCTGCGTCGTGCGAAGCTGCTGCTCCGCACCGTCATAGGTCGTGCGGGTCGTGTAGCCGCTGCGCATCAGGGTCTGCTGGCGCTCGAAGTTCACCTTCGCCTGGGTAAGGAGCGCCTCGGCCGAGACGAGCGCGGCCTGGGCGGTGTCGACATTGACCTGCTGCTCCTGCGGCTCCAACCTGGCGAGCACCTGGTCGGCTCGGACGTGCTCTCCGACCTCCGCAAAGCGCTCGGCGATCTTGCCGGTCACCCGGAACGCGACGCTGCTGAGATACTTGGCCTGGATGTCGCCGCTCAGTACCGCATCCTCGGAGACGGGTGCGCGCGCGGCAGTGACCGTCTTCACGGATATCGTTGCAGGTGCGGGCTGCCCGTCAGCCGCAACCGCTCCGGTGGCGACGGCGAGAGCCACCCAAACCAGGGTCGGGCGAGATGTCATGGGATCAGGCTCCGTGTCACCCGCCTGGGCGATAGGTGAAGGAGCGGCTGCGAGGGGGCGGAGCAGCCGCTCCTTCTTGGTCCTCGCACCCTGGGGGACGAGGGCCATTCCAGTCGCCTCTGAGACGAGGCGAGAAACTTGTCCCCACCGTCATCGATGCCGCGAACCGCGACACGCTTGCCGGTGTGCCGAATCTCTAATAATAACTAACCAGTCAGTCAATAGGGAAAGTGATGGACAAGCCGCACGCGAAGCCGAGGCAGAGACGTAAGGAAGCCAGACCGGGAGAAATCCTGGAGGCGGCGTTCGAGGAGTTCGCCCAGAAGGGCTTTGCGGCGACGCGGGTCGACGACGTGGCTCTCCGCGCCGGGATCACGAAGGGGACGGTCTACCTCTACTTCCCAAGCAAGGAGGAGTTGTTCGTGGCCACCTTCAAGGAGATGGTGCAGCCGACCCTCGATCTTCTCTCGAGCCTGGCGACCAACCCGAAAGGGCCCGCGATGGACATTCTGCGGGCCTACTTCCGGTTCGTCTACGACGCCTTGGTGCACGACCGCCGAGGTCGGGAATTGCTCCGGCTGCTCCTTGCCGACGGCGTTCGCTTCCCGGAACTGGCGGTGCGTTGGCACGATGAGGTCGTCGAGCCGATTAACACCCGATTGGCTGCCGTCCTCGATTACGGTGTCGGACGTGGCGAGTTCAGGCCGGTCGCCACGGGCGAACTCCCCAACCTGATGATGGCGCCCGCCGTGTCGGCATCGATCTGGCGCACGCTGTTCGGGGACGCATACGCCATGGACCTCGCCGCCTTCTTCGACGGCCATCTCGACATGCTGGAGCGGACCCTCATCGTCTCTCGCGAAAGCGACGGACGCTGAGGTTCGATTAGGAGAAAACCATGGAAATCGCGGTCCTCACGGCTGCCACCGGCCTAGCTGGGTCCCTGGTGGGTGCGGCGTCCTCTCTGGTGACGACGTGGCTGACCCAGAACGGAGCGCGCAAGGCGCAGTGGCAGGCGCAGGAAGCAACCAAGCGCGAGGCACTCTATGACGAGTTCATCGCCGAGGCGTCGAAGTGCCTGGCCGACGCGATCACGCACGATCCTGAGGGGCCCGAGGTGGTCGTCGGCCTGTTCGCCATCATCGGTCGCATGCGCTTGAGGTCTACGCGTCCCGTGATCGAGGCGGCCGAGCGTCTGCTGACCCGCGTGGTCGATATCTACGCGTCACCCAACCTGTCTTTCGCGGAGATCCAGGAGAGGATCAGGCAAGGGGTAGATGCAGACCCACTTGCCGACTTCGGCGAGGCGTGCCGAAGGGAACTCGAAATCCTACGCCTATAGGACAAAAATAGATTTCGCGAGATCTTAGCCGAATTGAGAACGGACCGTACCGCAGCAGAATTGTATCACTAATGGGGCATCGGATTAGGATGTGCAAAGAATAGCTAGCTGAAGTTCGGCGCTTAAGCTGATCAAAAAGCCATTTGGCGGCATAAAAGAAGAAAATCAAACAGCGAAGACCGCGTTCCATTTTCTTTACTACTTTTTGAAGTTAATTAGCCGGGCCGTATGCCGTAGCATGACAGGCGTACGCGGCAGACCTTCGAGATATTCTCGATGTTGAGACTTCCATATTGTATCAAAATTAGAATTAATTTCCGATTCGTGCTGACATTCGATCGTATCGATAATCTCGCGGAGTTAAATTGTAATAGTCTTTAAATCGTCTTGAAAAGTGCGCATGGCTCGAAAACCCACAATTGTAAGCTAATGTCCCAATAGAAATACGGGACGATTTTATATCCTCAAGCAGCTTCGCCACTGCCTCAACTCGACGATTCCAAATATAATCGGAAATAGATTCCTTTCGCTCTTGAAAGAGGATCTGCAGCTGCCGCAGAGGTACGCCTACAGCAGCTGCAACTTCGGTGGGATCCAGTAAGTGTTTACCGAGATTATTATTTATATAGTTTTTGGCCCGAAATATGATGACTTCTCCGCTATAAGAAATAGGATACTTCAGGTTAGCGTAAGAAATCAAGCAATTCGAAATTAAATCAGAGCCTATCCGGGCCATGTATTTAGAAGCTTCATCGTCTAAATTCAGACTAGCGCGCTGAACTCCGCAAAGAAATTCTAATACAATCGGTAATTTTGGGTCTGTATGATCAATCTTTATCTCTTCGTAATTTCCAATATTTCCGAGCATTGCCCTTAAGCGCTCTTTTGGTATTTCTAAGAAGATAAATTCGCTATTACGAGTCGATATATGGATGCCAGGTCTCCATCCAAGAACCATAAGTTCTTGTGGCTTCTGCAATATATCAATATCACCAATAATGCTTCTAGTAATACCTCTGATTTGTATTCTTAATAAAACCGTCTCACCATTTAGACGATTTCTGATCCCTTCCTTACTTACTGAGGTAATTAATCCGCTCTCCGTAATCCTTGTGAAACACAAGTCTTCAACCTTACTAAATTCTACTTTTGCCTTAAATGGTCGATCATCAATACGCTGCTGTTCAAAACTTAGACCAAGGTGGTCCTGAACAAATTCTTGCCAAACATCGAAGCCCTTACCGAGGCCGCCGAATTCAAATGGCGAGGCTTCTGACATAAATATCTTCCCACCCCTGCAGTCCTAGCGAGGAATATCGCAACCCACGGCTTCGTCAAACGATAAGAGACAGCTGCAATATAAATCGCCCGCTGACATGACGCGTCATTCGCTCAAGGTCAAATTATCAATCGCGCAAAATCAAGATATTTTTAAGCTATCTTAAAATGTTTCTATTATTTCATTGAAGCTAATCGAAGATGATACAGGCTAGGTGATTTACTAAAGATCGCAAGATGCATATAATATATTTTGGTATGATAGAAATAAATATAAGGCGTACGTAATTATTATCAAGCACAACTAAAAGATTGTAGTTCTATGTTTCGTTTATAAAGATGTACTCGACGCAATCAGAATTTTGAGAGAGGTAATACCGTGGATGCGCTTCTCGTCGACGATAGTCAAACGATGCTGCTGCGGCTTCAAAGACTGCTCCAACAAGAACATGGCGTCTATGTCACTGCAGTGACGAGTGCGAATCTGGCTCTCGTCGAGGCGCAGACGCGGGCTTACGACCTGATCCTCGTCGACTATCACATGCCGGAGATGGACGGCACCACTCTCATCCAGCGTATGCGTGCCATTCCACATTACGAACAGGTGCCGATCGTCATGGTCACCAGCGACGTAACGGATGTTGTCAGGCTATCCGCACTCGAAGCCGGTGCATCCGATTTCCTTGATAAGCGCCTGAAGGGCGTCGAGCTGAGTGTCCGCTTGCGCAATCAGATCAAGCTAGCAGCAGCGGTGCGCCGGCTGGACGATCAGGCCGCATGGCTGGCCGGAGAAATCGAGACAGCTGAGCGTCACCTTCGTGAACGCGAGGAGGAGATCATCTTCCGTCTCGCTCTTGCGGTGGAGTACCGGGACAACGACACGGGCGATCACACTTGGCGGGTTGCGCGATATAGCCAGATCATCGCAGAGGCGTTGGAACTCGACCCAGAGCTTTGCCACCGCATCTATCTGGCGGCGCCTTTGCACGATGTCGGTAAGATCGCCGTGCCGGATGGCATCCTTCTTAAGAAGGGAGCGCTCACCGCCGAAGAGTTCGCTGTTGTGCGCACGCATACCTCGATCGGTCGACGCATTCTAGACGACAGTGCGTCGGAGTTGATCCAGCTTGCTGCCGAGATCGCCGATGCCCACCACGAAAAGTGGGATGGCAGTGGCTATCCTAATGGGTTGGCAGGTGAGGCGATCCCGCTCTCGGCTCGGATCGTAGCCGTAGCCGATGTGTTCGACGCACTCACCTCGGTTAGGCCCTACAAGGCTGCCATGACTGCGGAAGACGCCTTGCTTTGTCTCCGTGCGGATAGCTCACACCATTTCGATCCGGCTTGTATCGCAGCCTTTATCTCTCGTTGGTCAGATATCATCACCGTCGCCGCTATAGCAGCAACGAAGCATGAGACCGCCTTTGGAAGGCCAACTGAGCCATGGGCGCGTATCCCGAAGCTGATGAGGTAAGTGCGAACCGACCTAAAGTTGCAGCAACCCGAATCATATGAAATGCGTTGCGTATCGAAATGCGACACGTCGCTTGGCAGACAAAAAGTGCCGCTATTTCCTCCCCAAAACCAATTAACACCTTCTCCCGACGTTGTCGGCAGTAAATTTTGTTAGGAGTAAGTGCGCTTCTGAGAAATATTCTACTTATATATGAATTAATATGCTTTGTATGATAATTTTATAGTCGAAAATTCATTCTCTTTGGACTAAATTTTGCTTTCAACAAATTTAATATTATCCAGTACCCGTGCATGTTTAACCGGTTATTAGTATAATAGTGATATTGTGCCATGAACTGCAAAATTGCAGTTTTAATTGCAATGCAAATCAAAATATAGGCTATAACAATGCTTGTTAGCGCAGCGATAAAAAGAGCCTCGTCTCAAAATAAAGTTTCGTTTCGGTTGTCCGGTGTAGCCGCCAAGGCAACATTGTCAATCGTTACCTCTCTATTTCTCGTTCTGATCTGCCTGTCCATCTATTTATTTTCGAGCCAATCTCAGGAAGTTGAGACGACAGTCCGACAGCGCGCGACCAATCTCGGAAATGCAACATCTCGGAACGTCAGCAATTGGCTGATGGGCAAGTCTGATTTGGCGGAAATGGCCGCCCAGCAAATCTCAAAAGTGATGGATGCCAGTCAAATCGATAAGGTTCTGGCGTCGCCAGCCATGACGAAGTCATTCATTCTTAGTTCTTTCGGAGATGTGGGCGGTAATTACACCAAGATCCCGAAGGGCCCCATCAAGCCGGGATACGACGCACGCGAGCGTCCCTGGTTTAAGGCTGCGGTCGAAGCCAAGGGTGTGGCCATGACGGACCCGTACATTGCGGCCAGTACCCAAAAGATGACGATCACGATATCGGCCCCTGTCTATAATGAGACGAAGGAACTGTTCGGCGTCATCGGCAACGACTTCGATGTCGAGGCCCTCTCGAAGATGATCGCCGAGGTTGATATCGGCGGTTTCGGTTACGCCTACTTGGTCTCGAAGACCGGAAAGATCCTCGTTCATTCGAAGGCCGATCTCCTCGGGAAGCCGCTCTCCGACTTGGTCTCCGGAAGCCTTCCGCCAATCGGACCGGATTTCTCGGAGGTGACGGAGGGTGGCCGCACCACGCTGATGACCTTCGTTCGGGTCCCGAACCTGCCATCCACGATGGAGTGGTACATCGCGCTGTCGATTGATCAGGCCAAAGCCTTCGCACCTATCCAGCGTCTCAAGTTCGTCATGATCGTCGCAACGCTCGCGGCTCTGTTCATCATCGCACTGGTCGTCAGCCAGCTCATGTCACGCACGGTCGCCCGTCCTCTGGGAAGTCTGGTGAAGGTCCTGGAACACATGTCCACGGGTCACCTCGACACTGAGATCAAGGCCGCGACCCGGAGCGACGAGATCGGTGCGGTCGGGAGAGCCGTTGAGGGCATCAAGGCAATGGTGGCCCAGAAAGCCGCCGATGCGGCCGAGCGTGATCGGATCGCTAAGGAGGCCGCGCTGCTGGAGCGCAAGCGCACGATGATGGAGATGGCGGACAATTTCGAAAGCTCCTTCAGCAGCGTCATCGGGCTCGTGGCCTCGTCGGCCACGGAGCTTCAGGCCACCGCCCAGACAATGACCTCAGCCGCGAAGCAGACGGCTGGTCGGTCGACCACCGTGGCGGTTGCAGCCGAGCAGGCGGCCGCCAACGTCAACACGGTCGCGGCCGCGGCGGAGGAACTGGGATCGTCGGTGCAGGAGATCGGTCGACAGGTAGACAGTTCTGCCAATCTCGCGCGTTCCGCCGTGTCGGAGGCTGATGAGACTCGACATCTCGTTCAGGAACTAAGCGCGAGTGTCGCGCGCATCGACGCTGTGGTTGAAATGATTTCGTCGATCGCCAGCCAAACCAACCTGCTTGCCCTGAACGCAACAATCGAAGCGGCACGCGCAGGGGAAGCAGGACGTGGATTTGCCGTCGTCGCCGCCGAAGTGAAGGAACTCGCCAACCAGACGGCACAGGCTACTAAGGAAATCTCGGGACAGATTACGCGTATTCAGGGCGCAACCGAACAGACGGTGAGCGCGATCGGCGGGATCGCGGGACGCCTTCAGGAGATCAACGGTGTCGCGACGGCAATCGCCTCTGCGGTTGAGGAGCAGGGAGCTGCGACGCAGGAGATCGTTCGGAACGTAGCCGAAGCGGCGGGAGGAACGAAGGAAGTCACCTACAACATCTCCGGAGTGGCAAGCGCCACCGAGGAAACTGGAGCAGCTGCAGCTCAGGTACTCGCGTCAGCTTCCGAACTCTCGCAGCACTCAGAATATCTGTCGACAGAGGTCGGTCGTTTCCTGGCAACCGTAAGGGCCGCCTGATCCCGAGGAAAAAACATCTTTAAGTTCAGACCAGTGAAGATGGAAGGGGTGGGAAGCCGCCGGACGGCTTCCCACCTTATTTACTGATAAAATCTTTGGATTGAATTTGATCAGAGAGGTTTTATAGTGCAATATTAGGGCTACCCGTACTTGCTAATTAAATATGGACGAGAGAGATTGCGGCGCCCTCCTACCTCGACAGGCATGGACGCCCCTCGAAACCCGAAGATCTCGTGGGCTTGGAAGGCTTGAGCTTCGGCGATGCGGCGATGCCGTGGCGCTTGCTCGGTCCGCAAGGCGTGGAGACGGACATCCGCCTCAAGATACGGCTTCGCTCGGACAGCGGCGACGCGGTTCACGATTGGGCACTCGCGGGGGCAGGCATCATGCTGAAGTCCGCCTTGGACTTCGCCTCTGACCTCGCCGCGAACCGGTTGGAGCGGGTGCTCCCGGATTATGCAAGCGCGCCGTCGCCGGTTTACGCCCTGTTCGCGTCTGGCAGATCGTTGTCGACAAGAGCCCCGGCGTTCGTCGATGCGATGATCGTCGAACTGGCGGATCCCGGGAACTCGTCGGCCCTCTCGCCGTCGAGGACAACCCGGGAGCTCACTTGTCGGAGCTTTGATCGAGGCTGATCCGCGCCTCTTAGGATTCGAAGCGATGAACTTGAATCTCTCCGAAAGAGAATGACAGACTACGGGCCCACATGAATCCTACTAAATGCGCTGGCTATTGGTTCTAGCAGCATATTTGGTAGCACTTCAACACCACACTCTTCGCATTCCAACGGATCGAGTGCCCAGTCCGCAATGCGTTTGCGGCGGGTTGAGTGTCTGCTTACCGGAAGCTGATTGATCGAATTAAACGGCCACATTGGGTCGCACGCAGCAGGGCTGCATTTCAAAGCCTGGTGATCCGCCCTCCTCTGATTGCACCTGCTCGGCGCTCGCACCGAACCTCAGCGAACGCCTTTGCCAGTACTGCCCGGCCTACCTCGTCGTAGACCTCCACGTACCATGCCGCCCAGTCGACACCCGTGCGACGGGACATAAGATCGAGGGCGACCCGTTCCGCGTGCAACCGCACCAGCGCGATAGTTGGGATTCGTCGCCCGCGTAGGTCGGCGACCAAGTCATGCCCGTCCGTGCAGTGGAAACGGTAAAGCCGCGTCGGCACTACGGTTTTACCCCACGCTCCACAGCCATCCACGGTCTCGTTCTCAAACTTGGCCGTATCGATTGAACCACCCGCTTAGATGCGGTTTGTTCCTGATATGTTCTAGCAGGAGCCGGACGCGAGATGCACGCCCATCCCCAAGAGCTGCCTGTTGAGATCCGGCTGACCGAAGCCGAAAGAATCGCGCTTGCCTATCACCGCGCAGCCCGCGGCGACGCTTGGGCCGCTCTAGTCCGAGCGATTGAGGATGCGTTGGCCGACCTCACGGAGGCCGAGCGCCGGACGATGCAGCGTGACCGGCTGATCTCGCACGGCTACGTCCGCGGCAGCCTCAACACGGCAGCGAGCGCCTGCCGGTGAGCCCATACATCGTCCGCGAACTCATCCCCGGCCATTCGGATGCCGTCCGCATCCCGATTATGGGGCAGGCGCTGTGCGCCGGCTTCCCTTCGCCGGCCGACGACTTCCTCGAGGGCGCGCTGGAGCTGCCGCGTTGGCTCGCTCCGAACCCACCGGCCACTTTCGCCTGGAACATCTCGGGCGATTCTATGCGCGCGGCCGGCATCTTCGACCGCGATCTTGCGGTCGTGGACCGCAGCCTGAAGGCGGGTAACGGCAGCGTGGTGGTGGCGGCCATCGACGGCGAGATGTCAGTGAAGCGTCTGCGCATCGAGGGCAACGTGGCGCGCCTCGCCTTCGAGAACCCGGACCTTCCGACCTTCGCCGTTCAGGAGGCGGCCGAGGGTGAAATCTGGGGCGTGGTCCGGTTCTCGATCCGCTGGCACATCGCCCGCGCCGGCCTCGTCCGATGAGCCGGGCCATCGCCCTCATCGACGGCAATAGCTTCTATTGCTCGTGCGAGCGGGTGTTCGACCCGAAGCTCGCCCGCGCGCCGGTGATCGTGCTGAGCAATAATGATGGATGTGCGATAGCCCGCACCGCCGAGGCCAAGGCCCTCGGGATCAAGATGGGCGACCCGTTCTTCAAGATCCGGGAGCAATGTCGGCGCGACGGCGTGCGGGTGTTCTCCTCGAATTACACCCTCTACGGCGACATGAGTTCGCGCACGAACGCCGTCTACCGGGACTTCTCCCCTCGGGTGGAGATCTACTCGATCGACGAGAGCTTCCTCGACCTCTCGGATGTCCACCCGGATCTGCGCATCGAACTCGCGCGGGACCTGCGCGCCACGGTCCGGGCCTGGACGGGCATCCCGACCTGTGTCGGCATCGGCCCGACAAAGACGCTCGCCAAGCTCGCCAACCACATCGCCAAGACGCAACCGGCCCTGGATGGCGTCTGCGACCTGACCGACCCGGTGGACTACGATCACTGGCTCTGTCG
>Ga0182226_1000022_pt1 | contig 27375 bp, 19 predicted proteins | sample G6R1MG_27_FD_129658 | JGI IMG/M metagenome (GOLD analysis project Ga0182226, IMG submission 129658) | Miscanthus phyllosphere microbial communities from Michigan, USA - G6R1_MAIN_07NOV2016_LD1 MG | ecosystem: Host-associated > Plants > Phyllosphere > Phylloplane/Leaf | place: USA: Michigan...
CCCAGCCAATCCAGCGAACCGGACCACCCAACCGACAAAACAGCACCCCGGAGACAAAAACAGCGGACCATCCAGCCAAGGCCGGATCATCCATCCGCAACGATCTCCAAGAAGACCAGCAACCCGCCCCGCCAGTCCCGAAAGACCCGCTGGCCGCCGCCGATGAACAGGCTTCTAGACACCCCACCCCCGCCCGTCAACCAACAAATGACGGACAAATGCGTTTTCGAAGAACGTTCCATGACATTGCCGTTTAAGCGCCTGGAAACGCAGGGAAACGGGATCCGGTACGGACGGGAGATCACGTCAGGCCCCTGATCCAGGCCCCCTCCCCTCTTGCGAAGGATCGAGTGAAGCCGCTCGTTCCGATCCGCCAGGCTGGTGAGATCGGAATTTCAGGATCCCGGGTTCCGCTGCGCGGCGACGGGATGACGCTGAGATCGAGACATCCTCGTGGCGTTCGATCCGCCCCCGATGCCGGACGGTTCAGTGTTTGCACGAGGCGACCATCAAGAACGCGAGGCGCCGTCGATTTTGGAGGCATCGCCCATCGCACCGGCCTTCACCTTTCGCGCATGGGGCGACAACAACCGTCGCGTTCGGACGAGCGAAAGCCGCTCGTATTCTTCCGCATGACTGGGGAGCGAATTCATGTCGCTCCCGAATTCAGGTCCTGGGATTGTCTCGCGCGTTTCGAACTTTCGCGCCTTAACCGGCAGGTGTTTCTCAGACCCGTCCGCTCTGTCTCGTCTATACGCTCCAGGACGTCGCGACCGCCGGGGCGAGGCTTGCTCAGTCTCCCGCCGGCCAAGTCAGGGATCGTTCAGCTAATTCGTGAAAAACAGGAGTCCCCTCGCCTTCGAGCGGACCGGATTCTCAATCGTGACTGCAGCGACCTCGACGCACTCGTTCGATACGCCGACCGCTTTCGAACGTTCCCTGGATCTCGGGCTGCGCGGCCTCGGCGGTGCCCCACAGGTCAGACCCGTGCCGGACGTCACCGGACGTGGCTGGGGTACGCCCGCCTCCAGTCTCCAGGCTGTGCCGAACCGCCCCGCCCTCGCCAAGCAAGTGTCAAAGCCGTTGAAGATCGCCATCATCGCGCATCTCAAGTTTCCCATCGCCCAACCCTTTCCGGGCGGGCTCGAGATGCACACGCACTTCCTCGCCAGCGCCCTGCGGGCCAGGGGGCATTCCGTCACCCTCTACGCCTCTGAGGGCTCGCAGGCCGATCTCGGCCTCATCCCCGTCTGCCCGCCGACGGGCAGCGCATTCGACGATGCCTCCGCCGAGCGGATCGACCGCCTCGAGTCCGAGGCCTACGAGACCATCATGGACGCCGTCGCCCTCGGGGATTTCGACATCGTCCACAACAACAGCCTTCACCCCCTGCCGCTGGTCCGGGCGCATGAGATTCGGGCCCCGATGGTGACGGCCCTGCACACCCCGCCCTTCGAACCGTTCGTGCAGGGCGTGCGGGCGCGCGCCCATGACATGACCTTCGCGGCCGTCTCGGAATCCCTCGCCGAGGAATGGTGCGGGATCATTCCGCGGCCGCTCCTCATCGGCAACGGCATCGACCTCGACGCCTTCGCGTTCAACCCGGCCCCGAAGGACCCGGCCCACGCCATCTGGACGGGACGCCTCGTCCCGGAGAAGGGGCCGCACCTCGCCATCGATGCGGCGCGCGCCGCCGGTCTCCCGCTGTTGTTCGCCGGTCCGCAGGCCGACACCGCCTATTGGGAGAGCATGATCGCGCCCCGCCTCGGCCCCGACGTGACCTATCTCGGACATCTGTCCCACGCCGAGCTCGCCCGGCGCGTCGGCGAGGCCCACGTGACCCTGTGCAGCCCGCGCTGGGAGGAGCCGTTCGGCCTCGTCGTCGCCGAATCCCTCGCCTGCGGCACGCCCGTGGCGGCCTTCGGTCGGGGCGCCATCCCGGATATCCTCGACGCGTCGTCCGGCGTCCTGGCGAAGGCCGACGATGTCGCCGACCTCGGCCGCGCCGTCACGCAAGCCATCCGCCTCGAACGCCATGCCTGCCGCCGCCGGGCCGAACAGCTGTTCGACGCCACCATCATGACCGATCGCTACGAGGCTCTCTACCACAAGGAAATGCGCGTTGCCGGGCCGGTGCTTCACCGCGTCCTCGACAAGGCCTGAGCCCGTGTCGACCGAGCATGGCGGAGCCGCCCCCCTCGCGCGGGCCGTCGTCTGCGTCCCGGCCCGCAACGAGGCCCTGACGCTGCCGCGTCTGATCCGGTCGCTGGCGGGTCAGAACGGAGCCTCGCCCGAGGCACGCCTGCGCGTCGTGGTGCTGGCGAACAACTGCACCGACGACACCGTGGCGGTCCTCGATGCCCTCGGCCACGGCCCCATCGGCGCCACCCTCCGCCTGCGGGTCGTCGAGGCCAGCCTGGCACCGGAGGTGGCCCATGTCGGCACCGCCCGGAGCATGGCCCTCGACGCCGGACGAGCCTGGCTGAACGACGAGGGCGTGGCGGACGGCGTGCTGCTGAGCACCGATGCCGATGCCGTTGCCCCGCCGGACTGGGTTTCGGCCAATCTCGCGGCCCTGGACGGGGCCGAACTCGTCGGGGGACGCCTCGTCATCGACCCGGAGGCCGAGCGGCCCGACCCGGCCGTGGCCGATCTCCATGCCCGGATCGAGCGCTATTGGGCCGGTGTCCGCGCCCTGGAAGACCTGATCGATCCGCCGCCCCACGACCCCGCGCCGCGCCACGGCGATCACGTCGCGGCGAGCCTCGCCCTGCGGGCCAGCCTCTACGAGGCCGTCGGCGGCCTGCCCCTCCTCGCCTGCGGCGAGGACAATGCCCTCGTGGCCCGTGTCCGTCGCGCGGGGGGAAGAGTCCGGCATTGCCCGGCCGTCTCCATCGCCGTCTCGGACCGGGCCGCCGGAAGGGTCGAGGGTGGCATGGCGACGGAGATGCTGCGCCGCGCGCGGGTCGCGGGCGGTCAGGAGGGCTACGTCCTGCCGCCGGCCCGGCTCTGGCTCGCCCTCATCGAGCGTCGTCGCGACTGGCGCCTCGCCTGGGAGGCGGGTGACGGCTGGCCCGACGCCCTCCGCCGCCTCGGCCTGCCGCAGGCGGTCATCGACGCCATGGCGGCAGAGATCGCCGACGAGCCCTGCCCGAACGCCATCGCGTTCGTCGAGCGGCTCGACGCCCTGGCTGGCGCCCCCGGGCCGGAGCCGGAGCCGCAACCCATCGACCGGGTTCTCCCCGACCTCGACGCCCTGCGTCTGCGGCTCCTTGCCGAGGGACACGGCACGCCGGTCGGCGCCGCGCCGGCCGCCTGATGCGGCGGCCCATCGGCTATTACGTCCACCACCAGGGGGCCGGGCACCTAACACGGGCGCGCCTCCTGGCCGGGGCCCTCGACCGGCCTTGCATCCTTGTGGGGACCTTCGCGGGCAGCCCCCCCGGTGTCCCGTCCTTCATCGATCTGCCCGACGACCGCATCACGGGCGATTTCGATGGGCGCGACCACGCGGCGGACCGGCCGCTCGCCCTGCACTACGCCCCCCTCGGCGTCGACGGCTTGCGCGCCCGCATGGCCCGCATCGCCGCCTGGGCGGCGCAGGCCGATCCGGTGCTTCTGATCGTCGACGTCTCCGTCGAGGTGGCGCTGTTCGCGCGCCTCCTGTCGGTGCCCACCCTGGTGGTGCGACTCGCCGGCGAGCGCACGGACCCGCCCCACCTCGAAGCGTTCCGGAGCGCCGAGCGTGTGCTCGCGTTCTTTCCGCAGGCCCTCGACAGTGCCGCGAATCCCGACTGGGTCCGGGCCAAGACCGACTATCTCGGCTTTCTCGCCGCCGATCCCGTGGCGGACCGTGCGGACGAGGACGGCTCCATCGTGGTGGTCTTTGGGCGCGGTGGCGCCGGTGGGTCCGTTCCCGATCTCGCGGCGGCGGCCCGCGCCGTGCCGGAACGGACGTGGCATGTGATCGGCCCCGTGACGGGGGACGCGGCCGGCGGTCCTGCGAATTTGCATCTCCACGGTTGGATCTCCGATGTCGGGGCCTTCCTCGACCGGGCCGCCCTGGTCATCGGAGCCGGGGGCGACGGGCTCGTCGCCGGCGTGGCGGCGCGGGGCAAGCGCTTTGTCTGCCTTCCCGAGCCGCGTGGCTTCGACGAGCAGGCGACCACGGCCCGCGCCCTCGCGGCACTCGGGGCGGCCGTCCATTGTCCGGACTGGCCGGCACCGGAGGCATGGCCCGGGGTGGTACGGACCGGCCTCGCCCTCGACCCGCAGCGCATCGGCAGCCTCGCGCAGGCCGGTGCCGTCCGGCAGGCGGCGCGGCACATCGGAGACCTCGCCGACCGTCTCGATCCGCAGGATCGCGCGCCCTCGCGTGTCGCTTGAGGCGGTGCCGTGCCGGGGACGGGTCGGCACGGCGCCGCTGGATTGGATCGACCCATGACAATCCCACCGCTCGCACCCCGCACACTCGTCCGCCGCACACTCGATGCCGTCGCCACCCCGGTCGAGCGCATCGGAGACCTCTGCGCCGGGCCGGCTGCGGATGAGATCCGCTTTCACGAATTCGTCGGCCCGGAGGAGCAGACGGTTCGCCCCCTGTGCTGGCTTGGTTCGGGTGACCGCGCGACCTACGCTGCGCACACCCGGTCGGTCCCGCCCCTGCGGCTGTACCGGATGGGCGGCGAGACCCTGGTCTTCGGCAAGGGGCTCCTCGTGCGCGGCGACGCGCTGATCGAACTCGACCGCTACAGGTTCCACGAACTCGGCCGCTTCGATTATCCGTTCAACGCGAGCTTCCTGCAGGTGGACGAGACGACGGTTCGGGTTGCGCCCCCCGCACGGGTTCGCGTCGTCGATGAGCCCTGCATCCTCCTCAGCCAAGGCGGCGAAGCCGTGTGGGGCCACTGGCTCCTCGACATCTGGCCCCGGCTGGTAATGGCCCTCAGGGCTCCCGTGCGGGCGCGCTTCATCCTCGATGCCGACGTGGCGCCCTGGGTGGAGGAGATGCTTCGTTCGGCCAACATCGGGCCCGACCGTATCCTGTGGCAGGCGAAGGGGGAGGAAACCCTCCTCGTGCGTGATCTTTACCTGCCGAGCTTTCTGCGCTGGCGCAGCGCCGTCTCGTCGTGGGCGAACCTCGCCTGGGGGCTTTTCCCGGCCGCTTCCGGCGTGTTTCCCGCGCGGCTCTACATCAGCCGCACGGGCACGGGCGCGGGATCGTCCCTCACGAACCATGCCGCGGTCGAAGCCCTGGCCGAACGGCGCGGCTATACGGTGGTGCACCCCGAGACCCTCGCCCTCGGGCGCCAGGTGGCTCTGTTCGCCGGCGCGACGCACGTGGTCGGCGAAGCCGGATCGGCCCTTCACAACACCGTCTTCAGCCCGGCCGGAACGCGGGTCGGCGTCATGCTCTCGCCCGTGGGCTTCATCCGCATCCTGCAGGCGGGCATCGGCCATGCGCGGGGCCAGCCGACGGGGTTCGTGTTCGGGGAGCCGGCCGGCGATGCCCGCCGCATCACGCTGCCGCCCGGCGCGGCGGCCGCGATGTTCGATGCCCTCGAAGGGCCCCCCTGAGGCGGCCGACGCGACGGGGCGCACACACTTTCCCGCGGGCCGGGGGCACCAACCGCCGCGACACCGCGTTTGATCGATCTTGGCCGTTGATCGATCTTGGCCGTGGCGGGCCGGCAAGCAGGGGACCGAGCGTGGCGGGATGGGTCTGGCTCTGGGGATTGAAGGGCATCGGCGGGCTGCTCGTGGCGGCGACGCTGCTGCCGTTCCTGCGCAGCGATGCCGGGTTCATCCGCACCTTCGATTTTCCACGCCTGCAGGTGGCGGTGGCGATCCTGCCCGTGCTCATGCTGCTCCTGGTCGTAGCCCGTGACCGGGGCGGACTCGTCCTCGCCGTCGCCCTGGTGGCCTGCCTCGCCTATCAGCTCTATCGCATCGCGCCGTTCACACCCCTGGTCCGGCCGCAAGCCGTCGCCGCAACGGACACGGCCGGACGCGCGGACCGCCGGGTCTCGATCCTCGTCGCCAACGTCTTGCAGGACAACACCGACCACGACACCCTCGTGCGCCTCGTCCTTCGGCACGATCCCGACCTCGTGCTTCTCCTCGAAACCGATGCCCGCTGGCGCGACGCCCTCGCGCCCCTGCGCGCCCGCTACCCCCATGCCGTCGAGCAGGCTCAGCCCAACACCTACGGGCTCCTGTTCTATGCCAAGCTGCCGCTCGAGAATCCGCAGTTGCGCTTCCTGCTGGAGGACGATGTTCCGTCGATCCGCACGGACGTGATGCTGCCCTCGGGCGAGCGCTTCACCTTTCACGGTGTCCACCCGCGCCCACCCCATCCCGGCCAGAGTTCGGCCCCGCGCGACGCCGAACTGGTGATGGTCGCACAAGAGGTCCGCAAGCACGGCGGTCCGACGGTGGTGGCGGGGGATCTCAACGACGTCGCCTGGTCGCGCACCACCACCCTGTTCCAGAAGATTTCCGGCCTCCTCGACCCGCGCATCGGGCGCGGGCTGTATCCGACCTTCAATGCCAACTGGCCGGTCCTGCGCTGGCCCCTGGACCACGTCTTCTTCAGTGACGACTTCCTCCTCGGTCGCCTCGAGCGCCTGCCCCACATCGGGTCCGACCATTTCCCGATCCTCATCTCCCTTTACCGGTCCGACGCGGCGCCGAAGGTCCAGGAGGCTCCGCAGGCCGATGCCGCCGACCTCGAGGCCGGACGCGAAGCCATCGAGGCGGCGCAGTAACGCCCGAACCGCTTGATCTCCCGCGCCGCATCGGTGATTCCGGCCGCGACACCCGATACGAAGCGAGGCTGCCATGAATGTCGAAGGGTTCTTTGCCGCCGCGAGGCAATTGCCCGTCGCCCCCCTCGACACCCTGGCGGGCGACGGGGGGATCGTCGTGGTCGCGCCCCATCCCGACGATGAGAGCCTCGGCTGCGGCGGCCTCATCGCCGAAGCCCGCCGCCTCGGCCGCGCCGTGCGCCTCGTCGTGGTGACGGACGGCTGCGGCTCGCACACCCATTCGGCGCTCTATCCCCCCGAACGGCTCCGCGCCTTGCGCGAGGACGAGACCCGCGCGGCCGTGGCCGAACTCGGTCTCGCGCCGGAGCACGTGCGCTTCCTGCGCCTGCCCGATGCCCATGCGCCGAGCACCGGCCCGCAGGCCGAGGCCGCCGCCGCCGCGATTCTCGAAGAGGCGGATGCCTGCGACGCCGGCGCGGTCTTCGTCACCTGGGGGCACGATCCGCACTGCGATCACCAGGCCTCCGCCGCCATCGTCGGCCTGGCCCAGGCCATGCGCCCGACCCTGACGGCCTTCGCGTATCCCGTCTGGGGCTGGACCCTGCCACCCGATACGGACGTCGGCGCCGCCCCGGAGGGCCATCGCCTCGATGTTTCCGCGCACGTCGCCGCGAAGGGACGGGCCATCGCCGCCCATCGGTCGCAGACCACGGATCTCATCCACGACGATCCGACGGGCTTCCGCCTCGCCCCCGAGATGATCGCGAATTTCGAGGGGCCGTACGAAGTCTTCATTGCGTTGAAGCCGGGCTCGGGAGCCGCCCGGCCGTGAGCGTCAGCGTCATCACCCTCAACAAGGGCCGCGACGTCCATCTGGCCCGCCTCCTCGAAGGCTTGGCGCGCGGCGGCCCCTTCGCCGAATGCATCGTGGTCGAGATGGGCGCCGAGCCCCCTCCCCTGCCGGATTACGGCTTTCCCCTGCGCCGCATCGTCCTCGACGCGCCGGGCCTGCCCCTCGCGCGCGCGCGCAACGCCGGCCGCGCAGCCGCCTCGGGCGATCACCTCGTCTACCTCGATGTCGATTGCATCCCGTCGGCCGATCTCGTGGCAAGCCTCGACCGCGACCTCGCGCGAGCCGACGGCCTCATCTGCTGCGAGGTGCGCTATCTGCCCGAGGGCGCCGTCGCGGATGGCTGGACGGAGGACGCACTGCACGAAGCCGGCCAGCCGCACCCGGTGCGGGTATTCCCGGAGAGCGGCCTCGCGCCCACAGACAATCCGGGCCTGTTCTGGTCCCTCGCCTTCGGCGTGCGCGCAAAGACCTTCGACCGCCTGGGCGGCTTCGACGAGACCTTCGATGGCTACGGCGCCGAGGATACGGATCTCGCCTTCCGCGCCGCCGCCGCCGGGGTGCCGGTGCTCCTCACGGCCGGCGGCGAAGCCTACCACCAGCACCACGCGGCCTGCGATCCGCCCCTCCAGCACTTCGACAGCATCGTCCGCAACGCCCGCCGCTTCCACGCCCGACACGGCCTCTGGCCCATGGACGGCTGGCTCGACGCCTTCGCGCGCCTCGGCCACGTGTCGGAGGACTGGCGCAACGACGATCTCGCGGTGCTGCGCGCGCCCTCCCCCGCCGAAATCGCGGCGGTGCGGGTGGCGTCTGAGAGCCCGTTTTGAGAAAGCTCCGCCGCTTCCTGTTTTCAGGACACAAAGACCCCTGTCGGGCGAGCATTAACCTGATCAATAGCTGGCCCGTCGATCTTCATCGTTCATGAATCGAACGAAGACAGAGACAACAGGGTCCCTGTATCGATCGGCAAGACGGACCTTTCTCCTGAAAGCCGAGGAATAAAATTTTCATACCTGATCTCATAATAAAATAGAAAGTTCGTTACGAGCGGTTTCGATGATTGCGTCGTGGTATCGGGCGGTCGGCCGGTGGCTCATCGCCCGCGAGGAACATTACGACCCCGTTGTCAGGATCTCGCTGGTTCGGACATTGACGGAGGATGCGGCCCTCGCCCTCGGAACCATCGGCTTGAACCAAATCGGCTGGCTGGGGCTGCTGGTCGCGAACCCAACTCCCTCGATCGCCAGTCTTGCCGTCATCGACTTGGCCCTCTGGTTCACACGGCGTCATTACCGTGGGCTCGTCGAAACGGCGCACGGGGATGACGTCGAGGCCGCCGGGCGAAACCTCGCAGGACTCAATTTTGCGTGGTCGAGTCTGATTGCCGTTGAGACGGTGCTCCTGCTTCAAACGAACGATCTCCGGGGTCTCGTTTACGCGATGTTTCTCTCGGTCGGGGAGCGCGGCTACACGGGGACGCTCTATGCAGGCTTCCCGCTCCTGGCCCACGCATGCGCCGCCGTTTCGACGCTTGGTCTGATCGTCGGCCTTCTCACGTCTTTCTCAACACAGCTCGCCGTGATGGTACCCCTTGCGGTCGCAATGAGCTTCGCCTTTCACTTCCTGAACCGCAGGGTCAGCACGCATCTCCTGGAAGCCGTGCGCGCAAGGCAGAGCGCACACCATCAGGTGCGGATCGACGCGTTGACGGGTCTCGCCAATCGCGTCCGGATGGATGAGTGCCTGTCGGATCTTTGCAAGCCTCGGGCCGGTGGCCTCCAGAACGGCAGGCTCCTCTACATCGATCTCGATGGCTTCAAGACCATCAACGATCAATTCGGCCATCCCGTGGGGGATCTCGTTCTCGTCGAAGTTGCGCACCGCTTACGCCGATCGGTGCGGTCAGGCGACCTCATCTGTCGCCTCGGGGGAGACGAGTTCATCGTCATCATGCCTTCCACCGATGACGTCACCCTTCGACACGTCGCTTCGGCCATCGTCGAGGCGATCGAAAGGCCGATCGATGGCCACGTTGGAACGCCTCTGCTGGTGAGCGCCAGCCTCGGCGTTGCCGAGATCCGACATACGGACAGCACGCCGGCGGACATTCTCAGGACAGCGGATGCTGCCCTCTACACCGCGAAGAAGTCCGGCAAGGGGCGCTTCGTGATCGCCTCGTGAGACAGAATCGAAGCGACCCTCGATCGTCTTCCGATCGGCCGTAGGCGGGTACGGATGGTCAAACGCGACCGGCTCCCTCTCCGTCCAAGAGAAGGGAGCCGCGTCTGCCGGAGACCGAACCGATCACCCGGAAACGGAAGGAATACGGTCAGAAGCGGTAGCTGAGCGAACCCAAGATCGTCCGCCGGGTGCCCACGAAACAATCACCGCGCGCGAGGCAAGTCGACTGATATTTCGTGTCGGCGATGTTGGAGACGTTCAGCTGCGCCCGCCAATGGGCGTCCTCCCAGCCGATCAGCGCATCCGCCAGGGTGACGGCCGGCGTGTTGAAGCTGTTGAGGGACCCGTCGAAGGACTCGCCGATGTAGCGGACGCCGCCGCCGACGAGGAAGGAGCCCGGCAGGTCGGCCAGGGTGAAGCGGTGCGTCACCCAGAGCGAGGCGAGGTGCAGCGGCATCGTCTCGACCCGCGCCCCGGCATTCTCACCGGCGGCGTAGCGGGCGTCCGTGTAGGCGTAGCTCGCGATGATGTTGGTGTTGTCGTTGATGGTCGCGATGGCCTCGACGTCGCCGCCCTGAATCTTGACCTTGCCGACCTGGACGGAAAACGGCAGGCCGCTCGGATCGGGGGCGAGGCGGTTACGCTCCACCGTGTCGTAGACGGCGGCGTTGAGGGCGAACCACGGGGTAGGGTTGTACTTGAATCCGCCTTCGATCTGTTCACCCGCGATGGGCCGGCAGGTGCCCGCGCTGCACACGTTCGCGCCGAAGATGGGGGTGAACGAGGTGGCGTAGGACACATACGGCGTGAGGCCGTTCGCAAAGGCGTACATCAGGCCGATCCGGCCGGTGGTCGCCTCGTTTGCCGTCGAAGCGGCGCCGCGCGTGGTGCTGGACACCCAATCGTGTCGCACGGTGGCGAGGAGAATCCACTGGTCGAGCCGCGCCTGATCCTGGAGGTAGAGGCCGGTCTGGTTCTGCGAGACCACGGTCGGCGCGCCGGGGGTGGGCGGCGTCACGCCGACATAGACCGGGGCATAGAGGTCGAAGGGACGCGGATCGAACCCGAGACCCATGCGGGTGCTGTCCCATTGCTGACGAAAATCGACACCCGCCAGCACCGTGTGGGCGACCGGTCCCGTGTCGAACCGCCCCTGCAGGCTCGTGTCCGTGGTGATCCGATCCTTCACCGAGCGGAGTTGCGCGGTATACCGATTGAGGGTCCGGCGCGCCGGATCGAGGAACGGCGCGTTGGGCTGATCCGGGCTCGGCGTGAGCGTGTACACGTTGGGATAGGCCGTCTGGTACGTGCCCTCGATGTGACTGAAGCGGGTGTTCTGCCGCAGGACGAGATCGCCCTCGAACCGGTGCTCGAACAGGCTGGTGATGGAACTCGTTTCGGTCTCGTAGCGATTGAACTTCGGATCGCCGGTGAAGCGGTTGAACGGAATGAAACCGTTCGGGCCGGGATAGAGCGCGCCCTCGCGCGGCAGGAAGCCGTCCGACGCGCCGAAGGCATCCTTCTGGTGCAGGCCGATCAGGGTCCAGTTCGTGTCGACGGAGGGCCGCCAAGTGATCGACGGGTTGAGGACGTAACGGTCGTTGACCACAAAATCGGTCTGCGCATCGGCGAGGCGGCCGACCCCGACGAAGCGATAGAGGAACTGCCCGTCCTCCGTGAGACGCCCCGTCGAATCCGTGAAGGCTTCCTTCCAGCCGTAATTGCCGAACCGCACGCCGGCCTCGTGGAAGGGCACGTCCTGAGGCCGCTTCGACACGAGGTTGATGAGGCCCCCGACGGGGCTCGCACCGTAGAGCGTCGAAGCGGGGCCGCGAAGAACCTCGAAGCGCGAGAGGGTGTAGGGGTCGGGCCGGGGTTCGTTGAAGGAATCGCGATCCTTCAGGCGCAAACCGTCGAGGAAGATCGCGGCATCCGATCCGCGGATGCGCGGGTAGTCGCCGCGCGTGCTTGGCCCATAGGATTCGGCGACGACACCGGGGGTGTAGCGCAGGGCCTCCTGAATGCTCGTGGCGGCCTGCTCGCGAACCTGCTGCTCGCCCACCACCGAGATCGACTGCGGCGTCTCGGCGAGCGGCGTATCCGTCTTGGTGCCGGTAGCGCTGCGCTTGGCGGCGTAGCCGGGCACCGGTCCGAACGCACTTTCTCCGCCCGCGCCGGAACCATTGCCCGTGCCGGCCACGCTCAGGGTTTCGAGGGTGACGCTGATCGGCGCTCCCTGCGCCTGGCTTCGGCCGCAGAGGAACGCCCCCGAGGTCGCCAGGAAGGTGGTGGACAGAACGATCGTGGAGAGGCGGTGAACGAGGTGACGCGACACGCAGGAGCCCGTGGAGAGAGGTGGATGGATCACTCCTGCTATGAAGCGCGATGGCGGCAATCAATCAGTAGATTGAGCGACTATTTATAATCATTACAGAAAAATAGCCCTTTTAATACACTGTTGCACCTGCGCAACCATTGGTTAGAATTGGAATTTATCTAGATTTATTGATCTCTCATAGTGACGACGAGACCGCGAACCGCCGCGGCTGGATGACTTGGTTCTTCGAGCCGGCCCTGCCGACGATGCGCGCGGCCGACGACGCCAGCTCCATGACCGCCATTGTTCCGCTTGCCCGACCTGCTAGGGACGCTGCCGGCCGCGCCGTCGAAGCCGGCCGCCAGGAGTCCCGACGCGCCCATGACCACCCCCTCTCCCAGTGCCGTCATCGCCATTCCGGTCCGCAACGAGGCCGAACGGATCGAGGCCTGTCTGCGCGCCATCGACGCTCAGACCGGGCTCGCCCCCGGCAGCCTCGGCCTCGTGCTGTTCCTCAACAACTGCACCGACGGGACGCAGACCATCGTCGAGGCCCTGCGCCCGAGCCTGTCGGTGCCCATGCGGGTGACCCATGTGGAGTTCGCCGGAGCGCACGCGGGCTGGGCCCGACGCGAGGCCATGAACGCAGCGGCCGCTTGGATCGGACCGGAGGCCGCCGCCGGTACCATCCTGTCGACGGATGCCGACAGCCGGGTTCCGCCGGACTGGATCGCGCGCAACCTCGCCGCCCTGCGGGCCGGAGCCGACGCGGTGGCGGGCCGGATCGAGCTCGATGCCGACGAAGCCGCCCTTCTCCCGCCCTCCCTGCACACCCGCGGCCGGCTGGAGGAAACCTACAGCGCCCTGTTGACCGAGATGGAAGCGCGCATCGATCCCGATCCGTATGATCCCTGGCCGTGCCACCGCACCACCATCGGTGCCACCCTGGCGGTGACCCGCGACGCCTACCTCTCCGTCGGCGGCATGCCCGCCATCGCGCTGGGCGAGGACGGCGCGTTCGTGGCCGCCCTCCTGCGCCAGGGATTCCACGTGCGCCACGCTCCCGAAGTGGTGGTGACGGTCTCGGGCCGCCTCGTCGGCCGGGCCCCCGGCGGCGTCGCCGACACCATCCGGGCTCGATGCGAGAAGCCCGACAGCCTGTGCGATGCCCGCCTAGAATCCGTGCCCCGCGCCGTGTTCCGCTACCTCTGTCGCCGGCGCCTGCGCCGGCTGCACGCCGATGGCCGTCTCGCCGGCACCCGGGTCTGGGCCCGCCTCCTCGGGATTCCCGAGGCCGACGCCGTTCGTATCGCCGCCATGCCGCTGGCGGGCCTCGCCGTCGCCGAGGCCGAACGGGTGAGCCCCCGCCTCGTCTACCGGCCCCTCGGACCGTTCGAATTGCCGCGCCACATCCGCGTCGCGACCCTCGCCCTGGTGCCGATCCGGGCGCTGACCCGCCTCGCCAACCGCCGCATCGCCTCCCCGCCGCCGCGTTCGGTCGCGACGGCGTTGCCGACGCCTTAACGGCTCTTCAGGAACGCCTCGGCGGTTCGCAGGCTCAATGCCATGATGGTCAGGGCCGGATTGGCGGCGAGCGAACTCGGGAAGGTCGATCCGTCGCTGATCCAGAGGTTCGGAACCTCGAAGCTGCGCCCGAACGGATCGACCACGGCCGTGTCGCCGTCCCGCCCCATGCGGCAGGTGCCCAGCGTGTGGGCCACGCGCTGCGCCACCCAGATATCCGTCGCCCCGGCGGCTTCCCAGATCGCCGTCATGGTTCGGGTCGCGTGGTCGTTGAGGCGGTTCTCGTTGGTGCCGTAGCCGAAGCTGATATGGGCCTTGGGCACCCCGAAGGCGTCGCGTTCGTCGGACAACGTCAAAACGTTGGCATCGCACGGCAGGGTCTCGCCATTGATCCCGATGCCGGCGAGATGATTGTAGCGGTCGAGGTACTTCACCAGCGGCCGTCCCCACAGGCCGCGCCCGCGCGCCACCGTATTGCCGAAAGTCACCGGTAGGACCCCGAGGCTCTGCATCAGGTAGCCCCCGGCGAAATCCGCATCCGCCGGCCTGATCATATCCTCGCTGATGAGCGACGAGGGATAGCCTCGGTTCATCCGGACCTCGCCCTCGAACGTCCCCCAGACCTGCGTCGCGACGTGTCCCATGTAATTGCGGCCGACCTGACCGCTGCCGTTGGCGAGGCCGAGATGCAGCAGGAGGCGCGGCGTTTCCACCGCGCCGGCGCACAGGAAGACGGCGGCGCATCGCTGCCGATGCTCCGTCCCATCCTGTCGGTATGTGACGGCCGTGATCCGTCCCATTCCGTCGCGCGCCGTCCCATGGGCGCGGCTCATGGGACGGATCTCCGCCCCGTGCGCGACGGCCAGCGGCAGATAGGTCACGTCCATGCTGGCCTTCGCACCATTGCGGCAGCCCTGATGGCAAAAACCGCAATTGACACAGGCCTTTCGGATCCCCCCACCCTCCTGCGCGAAGTCCCGCGAGACCGCCGCCACAGGGGCATCGGCACTGCGAATCCCCACGGCCTCGCAGGCCCGCGTCATGATCTGCGCCGGACCGTTGCGCAACACCGGCGGCAGCGGGTAGCTCCGCTCCGGATCCCAAGGATAGGCGCCCGGCCCCGAGGCGCCGATAAACCGTTCCACCCGCTCGTAAAACGGCTTCAGCTCCTCATAATCCAGGGGCCAGTCGATCCCCTCCCCCGTCTCTGTCTGCAGCCGCAAATCCCTCTGGTCGGCACGTGGGATGAACGCCCCCCAGTGCAGGGTCGAGCCACCGACCCCGGTGCCGCTGTTGTTGCCTCCGAACGCCTCCGGCGTCGTTCCACCGCTCAGGCGCTCCTCGGTCCAATAGATCTCGTCGGCCAGAGTTTCATCGAAGGCGAACCGTGCCGGATCGAAGTTGGGCCCGGCCTCCAGGGCGACCACCTTCAAACCCGCAGCCGCCAAACGTGCGAGGAGCGGCGCGCCCCCGGCACCCGTTCCGATCACCACGGCATCGACGACCTCGTCGTGCGGATAGCGGCGCATGGAGTCGAGGTTCATCGGACGTTCTCCATTTCGGCGGCCGGTTCCCAGGGCTCACGAACGCCAACGCGCATCTCGGAAAATCCAGGTAGATCAGACACATCGTCCCCTCCGGCACCGATGCCGCTGAAGCCGAGGCGAGCCAGGGCCGCCGGATGGGCAAGATAGGTCCGTACCGCATCGCTTCGGAGATCTTCGAACCACTTCGCCATCTCCCCACCATCGAAGGCGCCCTCGGCGATCGGAAGTCGGCCGGTCGCAAGCGCTACGATCAATGCATCTTTCGCTTCATCCGCCAGGGCGACGAAACCGACCTCGTGGGCCGCGCGGGCCGCGGCATCGACGATGCGCAAGGCCGCAGAATAAGCCTGCGTATCCGGTGGAAGCTCAGCGAAGCGCCAACCATCGCCGGTCCCGCCGGCCAAACGCGCTTCAATCCGGTCTCCGATGTCCTTATGGAAGCCAGTTTCCTCCGGCAGGATTCGATCGACCAAGCCCCTGAGGATCGAGAGTTCCACGGCATCGAGGGCGCTGGGGTGATACGCCCGTCCATGGTACGCCGCACGCGCATGCAGGGTGTCGCGCAGGCGCGTGTTGACGCGGGATGAGTCGATGAGCGCGCCATAGGCGTCAGGCAAGCGCTGGCCTTCCGACAAAGCCTCGGCGGGATCACCGACCATTTCGCGGATGAGATTGGCCACCGTCTCTGGACGCTCGATTGGCAGAAGGTGACCGGCCCCTTCGAGGACGGCATGCCGGGCCTTGGCGAGGTGGGGCAACATCAGGCAGACTTGCGCGGCGGGACCCAAATCGGTGTCCTCCGATCCGCTGAGGACAAGGGCGGGCGATCGCAGGATGCCGATGCGCCGACACCAGTCCTCGCGGCTGCCGGCCTCGAGCCAAGCGATCCAAGCCTTCGGAGCGGCCCGTAGAACATCGGCGACGGCCTCTGCCTTCGCGGAGGGATCCAACGGTACTCCCGTATTCTGATCGATGAACTCACCAGCTTTCCGGAGGCGAGTATCCTCGTCGGCTGAGATCCAAGCGATCATGTCCCGCCGTTTGTCATCCGACATCGGTTCCGGGCTCGGGGGCGAGCCCGCGAGGAGGACAAGTCCCTCGAATCCTTGGAGTTTACGGTCGCCATCTTCGGCACGGCGCGCGATGGCGAGAGCGACTTTCGCCCCCATGCTATGACCGGCGATCCACCATCGCGACGGGGCCATCGCGGCGATCCGGTCCGCAATGACACCGGCCATCCCCTCCACGGAGGTGCATGAACTGTCCACGGCGGTGCCGAAACCCGGCAGATCGAACGGCACAGCGACCACGTTCGGTTCGAGGTGGCGCCGCACGCCTTCCCATTCGCAGGCGGAGCCGCCGAGGTAGTGAAGGCAGAACATGGTGGGAGGGGAAGCGGGAGCATTCGGCATCACGCCGACATCGCGCGCCGCGCTCCAGCTTCAAGCTCCAGGGGGCCGCGACCCCTCGCAGCATTCACGCTTTCGTGTGGAGATCTTGACGAGGTCCGAGACCGTCGTGACGCGTGATTGGAACGAAGTATGGGCGTGCCTGACGAACCGAGTTCGCCTAGACTTCCTCCATGACGCACCCAATCGATCGTTCCAAGGACCTACGGCCAACGCGCGATCATCCAGACGATGATCCGTATCTCTGGCTGGAGGAAGTCGATGGCGACAGAGCCTTAGCCTGGGTTGAGGGTCAAAACGAGAACACCCTTGCTTCCTTCGCGGGCGAAGGATTCACTCAGGACCGTGACACCGCACGCGCCCTGATGGACCGGCCGGATCGCATTGCCATGGTGCGACGGCGGGGAACCCTGTTCTACAATTTCTGGAAAGATGCTGAGCATCCGCGCGGCCTCTGGCGCCGGACTTCCGAAGCCAGCTACCGATCCGGCACACCGGATTGGGACGTTCTGCTCGACATCGATGCCCTGGCGGCCCGGGAGGGCGAGGATTGGGTCTGGGCCGGCGCCGACCTTCTGGACGAGATCAAGGATCGGGCGCTCGTCAAGCTGAGTCGTGGCGGTGGCGACGCCACGGTCCTGCGGGAATTCGATCTTGTCGGGCGCACTTTCCTCCCCGGTGGTTTCGTCCTGCCGGAGGCGAAAGGGGGCGCAACCTGGCTCGACCGTGATACCTTGATCGTGTCGAGTGCCCTCGGTGACGGCATGGCCACCCGTGCCGGTTATCCAAGAACCGTTCGCCTCTGGCCACGGGGGAGCGATCTCCTCGACGCGCAGACTCTATTCGACACGTCTGCGGTCAACATGGGCGTCTGGGCTGGCGTTGAACGTCATCGGGGAGAGCGACGGATCGTCATCGCGGAACGTACGGGCTTCTTCGACGGATTTCTCCATTTGGCCGACTGTTCCGGCGCGAGCACCCGCCTCGATATTCCGTCCGACGCCGAGATCCACCTCCACCGGGACGGACTCGTCGTGCAGCCCCGGACCCCCTGGAACGTCGGTGGTCGAACGCATGCACCCGATACGGTTCTGGTGATCAAGCTATCGGACTTCCTCGTCGGAAACCGGGATTTCACCGTCGTGTGGGAGCCGAGTGCGCGGCGCGCACTGCAGGATGTGTTCTGGACGAATGGCCGCCTCGTCATCGGCGCCCTCGACGATCTGAGCCCGAGTTTCGGACTCTGCGAGCCGAGCCCGACCGGATGGACGTATCAACCTCTCCCCGGCCTCCCGGATATCGGCACCGTTTCGGTCTGGCCTCTCGATGCCGATCCAGACGAGGCCGATGGTGAATTGAGTGCGCTCGTTCAGGATCCGATCACGCCTCCGACCCTGCTGACGATCCCACCCTCGCTTTCGAACCCCACGGTGCTTCGTACGACGCCCGCGACCTTCGACGCGTCCGGCTTGCGGGTAACACGACACGAAGCCCTCTCGGCCGACGGTACGCGCATTCCCTATGTCCAGACCGGGCCCGCCGTCGAAACCGGCGATGCGCCTGTGCACCTGACCGCTTACGGCGGGTTCAAGGTCTCGGTCCTGCCGACTTACCAGGCGGTGATGGGCAAGCTTTGGCTCGAGCCCGGTGGGACAAGTGTGGTCGCCAGTATCCGCGGGGGCGGTGAGTTCGGCACGGCATGGCACGAAGCGGGACGCCGCGAAGGCAAGGCCCTGGCGCATGACGATTTCGCGGCTGTGGCCGCCGACCTCACGGCGCGTGGCGTCACGCGAGCGGGCCGTATCGCGGCCGAAGGGGGGTCGAACGGCGGGCTCCTCATCGCCAACATGCTCACGCGCTACCCTGAGTGCTTCGGCGCCCTGTTCTGCACGATCCCGCTCATCGACATGCGGCGTTATACGAAGCTCCTGGCGGGGGCGAGTTGGATCGCCGAATACGGCGATCCGGACGATCCCGACGACTGGGCGTTCCTATCCCGAATCTCGGCCTATCACACCGTGGAGGCCGGCCGGGCCTATCCACCGATCCTCATCGCCACGAGCCGGCGGGACGACCGCGTCCATCCGGGTCACGCCCGCAAGATGGCCGCGAAACTCCAGGCCCTCGGCTACAACGCCGCCTTCTACGAGCCGGCAGCCGGTGGGCACGGCTACGGCAATGACAGCACCCAGGCCGCCACGTTCATGGCCCTCGGCCTCGGTTTCCTTCGCCGATCCATCAAATGGGACCCGGCGACAGCCTGACATCGCCTCCGGGCTCCGCGAGGGCGAAGCCCGGACGATGACAATCACTGACCGTCGATGCGGCTTCCGAGCAGGGCGATCGCCTTCTGGTAGACGGTTGCGGCGTTCCACCCCTGGATGGCGGCGAAATTCGGCTCACCCGGCTGGTAGCCGGCACCGCGCTGCCAACCGTGGGCCTTCAGGAAATTCGCCGTTGCGTTCAAGGCGTTGGGCGCGCTGTCGAGGCTTCCGCCGGTGCCGTAGTTCAGAACGCTCTTCGGCAGGAACTGAGTGTGGCCTACCTCACCGTGGGCGGCGCCCCGCGTGGCGGAGGTGAGGATGCCCCGGTCGACGAGGGTCAGGGCGGCATTGAGCTGGTCGGTGAAGAAGGCCGAACGGCGGCAATCATAGGCGAGCGTCGCCACGGCCGAGAGGGTGTTGACGTTGCCGCGCACGGCGCCGAACCCGGTCTCCATGCCCCAGATCGCGAGGAGCGGACCGGCCGGCACGCCGTAGCGCTGCTCGATGGAGGCGAACAGGGCGGCGTTCTGCTGCTTCAGCGCACGGCCGCGCGAGACGATGGTCGGGCCGCCGCGCTTGGCGAGAAATTGGTCGAGGCTCAGCTTGAAGCTCTTCTGACCACGGTCGGCGGAGATGGTCGCCGTCGAGTAGGACGTCGCCATCAGGGCGGCGAGACTGTCGGCACTTGCCCGGCCTCGGGCTTCGTCGGCGAAGTCGCGCTTCCAGGCTTCGAAGCCCGACGCGGTGTTGCCGCAGGTCGCCGCCTCGGCTTGACCGACAACGCCGAGCAGAATCGCGACACAGGCCGCTGTGGAAGACTTGAAGGAACCGCGTCTCGACATTCCGAACTCCTCGACGACCGTGGAGCTGAGGCCACGGCGTTCACGGGCCGAGCCGGCCCTGTCGGCAACGCTCGGCCATCGGACGGTGTCAACTCCAAGGCAGTGTGCCCGGCCGCAGCCGTTTTTCCGGCGATTGTGGCGGCGAAGCCCTCGGCGCACGCCGTGCAACGTGGGACGGCGCATCCGCCGATGCGCCGAGACCGCCGGCGCATGCGGTGCCGATGCGCCCCGGTGCGCGGCCCCATGCGCCGAACCGGATCGAACGCTTGCGCCGCAGCCGCGTTGAACGGCCATGCTTGCGCCTTCACCCGCCCCGAATCTCATCGCCGCTCCCGCGCATCTGCCGGGCGAGGCCGCCGACATCGCCCTCGGCATCGCCCTCGCCCGCCACAAGGACACACCCGTCGTCCGGGTCGTCGGAGCGTTGAGCGAAGTCGGCGCCTGGGAGATGCTGGTCGCCGTCTCGGCCACGACCCTGGCGGTGGGCGCCGCCCGCCGCGATTCCCGGACGATGGCGGCTGGGCGGCACATGCTCGCGGCCGGCCTGCTCGCGAGTCTGGTCAAGACCACGGTGAAGCGCTTCGTCCACCGCAGCCGGCCCAACGTGGTCATGGAGACGGGGCGCTACGAGCGCGGCTGGTTCGGTCCCAACGACGGGCCGCGCCAGTCCTTCCCGTCCGGACACGCCGCCGTCAGCGTCGCGGTGGCGCGCGCCGTCGGCCGGGCCTGCCCGGAATACAGGGCGGCGGCCGGGATCGGCGCCGGTCTGATCGTGGCGGCGCAGGTGTTGCGCGGGGCGCACTACCCCTCCGATGTCGTGGCCGGTACCGTCATCGGTCTGGCGGCGGAAGCCGCGGTGAACCGCCTGTCCGGCCCCGACCATCGCCGCCACGAGACGACGCCATGAGGGATTTCTCGAAGCCCGGCCGCTCGGCCGTCCAGGCCGGCACCGCCGCCGTGGCGACCTCGCACCCCCTCGCCTCCCTGGTGGCGATCGAGACCCTGCGGGGCGGCGGCAACGCCGTCGATGCCGCCATCGCGGCGGTGGCGGTGCAGTGCGTGGTCGATCCGCTGATGACAGGGATCGGCGGCGACTGCTTCGCGCTCCTCGTGCCGAAGGGCGCCGCCACTCCCCTCGCCCTCAACGGTTCGGGCCGCAGCCCGGCGGCGGCGAACGACGCGTGGTACCTCGAACACGGCGTCACCATCGAGCCGACCTCGCCCCATGCGGTGACGGTGCCGGGCGCCGTCGCCGCCTGGAGCCGGCTGCTCGCCGATCACGGCACCCGCGATTTCGCCGAACTCCTGCGCCCGGCCATCGCCTATGCGCAGGACGGTTACCGCGTGCAGCCCCGCGTCGCCTTCGACTGGGCGCGCAACGCCGCGCGCGTCGCGGGCGATCCCGCCTCGGCCGCGCTCTTCCTGCCCGGCGGAACGGCCCCGGCGGCGGGCGCCCGCATGACGAACCCCAAGCTCGGCGCCACCCTGCGGCGCATCGCCGAGGAGGGGCCGCGCGGCTTCTACGAGGGGCCGGTGGCGCGGGACATGGTCGACACCCTCCGGGCGCGGGGCGGCCTTCACACCCTGGAGGATTTTGCCCAAGCCGCCCCCGAATGGGTGACGCCCATCACCACGCGCTATCGCGGCCACGACGTCTACGAATGTCCGCCGAGCGGCCAGGGCCTCGCCGTCCTGATGATGCTCAACATGCTCAAGCCCGACGAGATCGGCGCCCTGTCGGAGCTCGACCGGGTCCACCTCTTCGCCGAGGCCTGCAAGCAGGCCTATCACCACCGCGACGCCCTGTTCGCCGATCCGGTGCTGGCCTCGGTGCCGGTGGAGCATCTGCTGTCGGAGGCGTGGCACGCCCGGGCGCGGGGCGCCATCGACATGGGCCGCGCGCAGGCGCCGGTGATCTGGCCCGAGATCGCCCATACGGACACGGTCTATCTCTGCGTCGTCGACCGCGACGGCAACGCCGTCTCCCTCATCAACTCGATCTTCCAACCCTTCGGCAGCGGCATCACGGCGCCGGAGAGCGGCGTGCTCCTGCACAATCGCGGCATCTCCTTCCGGGTCGAGCCGGGCCATCCCAACACCATCGGGCCGAGGAAGCGGCCGCTGCACACCATCATCCCCGGACTGCTCATGCGCGACGGCCGGGCGGTGGCGCCCTTCGGCGTCATGGGCGGGCACTACCAGGCCATGGGTCACGTCGAACTGTTGACCGGCCTCCTGGACCGGGGCCTCGACGTGCAGGAAGCCTTGGATGCCCCGCGCAGCTTCGCCTATGGCGGCGGCCTCGAACTCGAACCGGGCTTCGCACCGGGCCTGGCCGAAGGCCTCGCCGCGCGCGGCCACCGCGTGCGCCCGGCCCCGGGGCCCATCGGCGGGGGCCAGGTGATCTGGATCGACCACGCCACCGGCACCCTCACGGCGGGGTCCGATTTTCGAAAGGACGGATGCGCGTTGGGGTATTGATCGTCCCTGACGGGGGCACGGGAGAACCTATCCGTGGCGGGAAAGTCCGTCGAAGTCGCTCACGCGGAACCGGCAATCGTCGCGAGTACCCTCATCGGATCGACAGCGTGTCCCGTGCCCGAAATCACCGGAAAGACTTCGGTAGCCCCAGCACCTTCGTCACAATGGGAATTGGTGTAACGACCGTGCCATTATCGGCATCGTCGCGACGGTGAGCTATTGGTTATCGGTCAGGGGCCTGAAGCAGAAAACCACGCTTCGAGGTCGGTGTGAGGTCCCAACCGTTGCGCGGCCCAGAACCCTTCGACGAGGGCGGTACTTCTGGCGAACAGGACCGCGGGCTAAGACGTGTGACACATTTGCGACACCTGCCGCCCGCGTGTCCGCGCCCCGGGACGAGACCGGGCCGCCGATCCGTCAACCCATCGAGGGCTGGTTCGGCCGTGGCGCAGTCCGTGCTGCGGACGGCCCTCGTGAGGCGACGCATGAACGGACGATCCCTGACGACGGCCTGCCGGCTCGGAACGGCGCTCCTCGCGGGCGCCGCCGGCCTCGGCTCGGGACAGGCCCTCGCCGCCTCGGCGGCGCAACCGGGCCAGACCGTCGGTCTGCCCGTGGGCGCCCAGCTGCCCGTGGGCCTCTACTTCGTGAACACCTCGAGCTTCGGCGTCCGTGACACCCGGCCCCTCGATTCCGAATCCAACATCAACCTGCCGACCTTCCTGTGGGCGACGCCCTGGACCCTGTTCGGCGCGCGGCTGAACCTCGCCACCACGCAGCCCGTGGTGGCGTCGAGCGTGCGCGGCGCCCCCTATCAGAGCGGCATCGGCGTGCCCCTCATGGCCGCGCAGCTCGCCTGGAAGGTGGGCGAGAATTTCGGCGTCAGCTACCTGTTCGGCGGCTACCACCCCGTCGAGACCCGGTTCCTGATCCAGAATGCCTCGCTGAGCCACCGTTTCGCCGCGACCTATTCGGGCGACGGGCTGAACCTCACGGCGAACCTCCTCTACGGCATCTACCTCGATCCGATCTCGCCGCAGGGCACGGTCTATCCCGACTATCTCAACCTCGACCTCACGGCGACGAAGAAGTTCGGCAAGTGGGAGATCGGCCCCGTTGCCTTCGGATCGATGGATCTGCCGACGCGGTTTCCCGGCTACCGCCGCCAGGGCCAGTTCGCCGTGGGGGGCCTCGTCGGATACAATTTCGGCCCGGTGAACCTCCAGGCCTACGTCACCCGGGACGTGGTCGAGCGCAATTACGGCGGCCACGAGACCCGCGGCTGGCTGCGCGTCATCGTGCCGATCTACAAGGAGAACACCAACTCGGCCGCCCCCTCCCCGTCCGTGACCGGCCCCGCCCGCTTCGCCGGGCGCTGACACCGGATCTCGACCGCCCCCGAATCATCGTCGGGGGACGGTCGGGGCTCCGGCGCGCGATTCAGAGGTTCCGAGATAGACTTTCAGACCGCCCTCGTCTCTATGCTGCAGAGCAACATAAGAATGAAGGGCCGGGCCGGCCATGGTGGATGAGATGGCGGGCGAGGTCGATCGCCTGATGTTGACCCAGGTCACCGTCGACAAGCTCACCGACATGGTGATCTGGCTCGACGAGTCGGGCCGGTACGTGTTCGTCAATCCGGCGGCGACGAGGCTCCTCGGCTACTCGGCCGACGAACTCTCCCGCATGCGGGTATGGGACATCGATCCGTTGTTCGACGAGGCGCGCTGGCGCCGGCACTGGACCGAGGTGGTGGAGCGCAAATCCTTCACCCTGGAGACGGTGAACACCTCGAAATCCGGCCGCGACATCATCATCGAGGTCACGGTGAACTTCGTCGAGTACGAGGGACGCCGGTTCAACTGTTCCATCGTCCGGGACATCACCGAACGCCGCCGCCTCGACAAGGAGCTGCGCGACCTCAACGAGACGATCTACCGCCTCAGCATCACCGATTCCCTCACCGGCGTGGCGAACCGCCGGCACTTCGACGCGATGCTGGCGCAGGAGACCGAGCGGCACGGGCGCTCGGGGGCGCCCCTGTCCCTCGTCCTCCTCGACATCGACGCGTTCAAGGCCCTCAACGACCTCTACGGCCACGTGGTCGGCGACGACGCCCTGCGGATCATCGCCACCACCCTCGAGCGCGCGATGCGCCGCGCCTGCGTCACGGCGCGCTACGGCGGCGAGGAATTCGCCTGCATCCTGCCCGACACCGGCCATGCCGAGGCCCTCGCCTGCGCCGAAGCCGCCCGCGCGGCCATCGCGGCCCTCGGCGTGCCGCATGCGGGCTCGCCCATCGCGGACCACGTCACCGCGAGCTTCGGCGTCGCCACCACGGAGCGGGGCGGCATGCGGTCCGTCGACCTGCTGCGGGCGGCGGACAATGCCCTCTACCGGGCCAAAAACCTCGGCCGGAACCGGGTGGTCGGCGCGGCCACGGGCCCCGAGACCGCGCAGCCGACGCCGTGACGCCCCGTCAATCGAGGTAGTCGCCGTAGGTCTCGACGTGGCGCGCGAGGCCGAGGCCGTGCTCGCGCACGAGGCGTTCGGCGAGGTCGGCGTCGCGGGCCTCCAGGGCCTGGATGATCGCCACATGCTCCTTGATGGAATTGGCGGCCCGGTCGCCCTGGCGGAGCGCGGCGTTGCGGATGCCGCGGACATGCATGAGCAGGTTGCTGGTGAGATCGCGAATCACGTCGCACTGGCCGAGCGAGATGATCTTCTGGTGGAAGCGGATGTTGGCGTCCGAATACTCGTCGAGGTGGTCGGACGGACGGCCCTCGTAGAATTCCGGGAAGTGCTCGCGCAGACACGCGAGCTGCTCGTCGCTCGCCCGGGTGCAGGCGAGGCGCGCCGCCATGCTCTCGAGGGCCGACCAGGCCTGGATCATGGCGACGATCTCGCTCTTCGTCTTCTTGATCACGAACACGCCGCGCCGCGCCTCGAAGCGCACGAAGCCCTCCTGCTCCAGAACCGTGAGGGCCTCGCGCACGGGGGTGCGGCTGACCCCGAGATTCAGCGACAGCTTGCGCTCGTCCAGACGGACCTCGTCCTTCTGGTCGTAGATGTTCATGTTGGTGATGGCTTCCTTCAAGGCCTCGTAGGCCAGGGCCCGCAGGCTCGACGTCGCGGCGATCGGTTTGACGTGGAACATGTCGGACTTGACCATCTTCGAACCGAGAGGACGCAGGCACGGCCCGTCACAAGCGGGCAGTGGTGCCGAACCATGACAAATTCGATTTTGTGACACAAGGACTTGCGCGGCGGTCGAGCGTTGCGTTGTGCGAAGGGCCCCCGGCCCTCAACCGCCCGGTTTTCGCGACGCCGACGTTGCTGCAACGCACCATGATGACCGTCGCTTGACGACTGGTATTTGGTATGCCAACTTTCTGAAACCGGCGGAGCAGCGCCGGAACACTGCGCAACTCTCCATGACAACTTGGGCGCCGACGCCATCGGCGCCCCCCTCATTCCACGTTCCGCGCGGCGTTCCGCGCGCGGGGCAGGTTTCGCGCGCCCTCGGCCGGGTTCCGGCCCCCAAGAAACGTCTCCAGGAGGACACCCATGAACGCCTTGGCCCAGCGCATCGTCGAGGACCTTCCCACGCCCGAGCCGGAGATGACGGACGGGTTCCACCTCGTCATCGACGCCCTGAAGCTCAACGGCATCGAGACGATCTACGGCGTGCCGGGGATTCCGATCACGGATCTCGGCCGGTTGGCCCAGGCCGCCGGCATGCGGGTGATCTCGTTCCGCCACGAGCAGCACGCCGGCAACGCCGCCGCCATCGCGGGCTTCCTCACCCAGAAGCCCGGCATCTGCCTGACCGTCTCGGCACCGGGCTTCCTCAACGGCCTGACGGCACTCGCCAACGCCACCACCAACTGCTTCCCGATGATCCTCATCTCGGGTTCGTCCGAGCGCGAGATCGTCGACCTGCAGCAGGGCGACTACGAGGAGATGGACCAGCTCGCCATCGCCAAGCCCCTGTGCAAGGCCGCCTTCCGGGTGCTGCACGCCGCCGATATCGGCATCGCGGTCGCCCGCGCCATCCGCGCCGCCGTGTCGGGCCGCCCCGGCGGCGTCTACCTCGACCTGCCGGCCAAGCTGTTCTCCCAGGTCATGGACGCCGAGGCCGGCGCCAAATCCCTCGTGAAGGTCATCGACGCGGCCCCGGCCCAGATCCCCGCCCCCGACGCCATCGCCCGCGCCCTCGATGTCCTGAAAGGCGCCAAGCGCCCCCTCATCGTGCTCGGCAAGGGCGCGGCCTACGCCCAGGCCGACGAGGCCATCCGCGACCTCGTCGAGCGCTCGGGCATTCCCTACGTGCCGATGTCCATGGCCAAGGGCCTCTTGCCCGACACCCACGCCCAGTCGGCGGGCGCCGCCCGCTCCCTGGTGCTGAAGGAGGCCGACGTCGTTCTGCTCGTCGGCGCCCGCCTGAACTGGCTGCTCTCGCACGGCAAGGGCAAGACCTGGGGCGCGCCCGGCTCGAAGAAGTTCATCCAGATCGACATCGAACCGCGCGAGATGGATTCCAACGTCGAGATCGTGGCGCCCGTCGTCGGCGACATCGCCTCCTGCGTCGCCGCCCTCCTCGACGGCATGGGCCAGGATTGGCCGACGCCGCCCGCCGCCTGGACCGACGCGATTCGTGCCAAGCGCGACGAGAACCTCGCCAAGATGGCGAACAAGCTGCGCAAGAACGCCGCCCCCATGGACTTCCACGGGGCGCTCGGCGCCCTCAAGACCATCATGGCCGAGCGGCCCGACGCGATCCTGGTCAACGAGGGGGCGAACACCCTCGATCTGGCGCGCGGCATCATCGACATGCACAAGCCCCGCAAGCGTCTCGACGTCGGCACCTGGGGCATCATGGGCATCGGCATGGGCTACGCCATCGCGGCGGCCGTCGAGACCGGGCATCCGGTGCTCGCCGTGGAGGGCGACTCGGCCTTCGGCTTCTCCGGCATGGAGGTCGAGACCATCTGCCGGTACGAGCTGCCCGTCTGCATCGTGGTGTTCAACAACAACGGCATCTATCGCGGCACCGATACCGACCCGACGGGCCGGGACCCGGCCACCACGGTGTTCGTGCGCGATGCCCGCTACGACCGGATGATGGAAGCCTTCGGCGGGGTGGGCGTCAACGTGACGACGCCGGACGAACTCTCCCGGGCCGTCAAC